>Ga0325403_1006445_pt1 | contig 11174 bp, 5 predicted proteins | sample PopdelMetagenome_19_FD_205665 | JGI IMG/M metagenome (GOLD analysis project Ga0325403, IMG submission 205665) | Populus deltoides microbial communities from Bellville, Georgia, United States - Xylem-PdKOR-R4 | ecosystem: Host-associated > Plants > Phyllosphere > Stem > Wood/Secondary xylem...
TGTATATGTTTTCTTGAGAAAGAAGAGTGTCTACAAGCCGTCGCGACGTGCCATGAGGAGCATTGGAAGTCTATTTCTATGAGTTGCAACTGCTATAAGGCCAGAAGGGATTGACGCAGAATAAAACAGGCCTAACCTTCTACCAAATAAGAGTCAAGAGAAACGCGTCCTGGTAAATGGAATAGCCATTAAAATTGGCTTTCTGTCTCTGCCAGCGTTCATATCATATGGAGTGCTTATTAAACGCGGTATACATATATACTAGTTATTTAATTCGTGTTTTTGTTGTAGATTAAATATTTTTTTATAAAAAAAATTATATATATATGTTTCTTTTGACATCTTTTTGTACATAGATTCTTTCAAGTGTAAATTAAAAAGTCTATACATACAAGTAATCAAATAAATTGATACCAATATGTGTTAATAAATGAAAAAAAATCATTAACGATAAATAAAAATGAAAATGAAAAAAACTAAGAGATATATAAAAATTAAGATATTTGACCTGACAACACAAGCCTTTTACCCGATTGTGTTTAATGATTTTATTTATCAAAATCAAATTTATATTTAATCAAATGATAAAAGAAATAAACACACATGAATTAATTGAATAAAATAAAGAGAAAAAAAATATTATGTAAGGTTACACATATTAGAAATATTATCCAAAAATAAATATTTTCTATTTATACAAAATATAAAACATAACATTATAGATGAATTATAATAATCTCTTCAAAAATTAAATGTATACAAAATAACTATAAAATAATTTTTATTTAAAAGAGACTTAAAAAAAAAAGAGAAGGGATATTAATTAAAAAATTTTTTTTGAAAAAAAAACATATAAAAAAGGCATAAAAAAACAAATTTTGAAAAAGAAAAGGACAGGTTAACACGCCTAACCTATTTAGTAAGGCTTGTGCGCTTGGGCCCTTTTTTTTATAGCAAGTGGGGTTGTCGACCCTATTTTTTTTAAAAAATAGGTTAAGCAACGAGTTGTCTAATTTTGTCTAAATTCCAATTACTATGGTGGTTATAAAATCGAGGTTGATGAGTTTTTTACCTAAAAACTTATTTTCAACCCATTTTCGACCCAAAAAACATATAAAACACTTTAGCCGCCTTAATAAATCCATCCATGGCCTTAAAAATTCAAAAACCATCTTGAAATAAAAAATGAACATGAAACCTAAAATCTTCCCGAGCTCAGATATGTTTTTCTAGGTACTTTCAAAGTAAAAAAAAAAAACTTAAGTTGAACTCCTCTCATTAAATGAAATCATTTGACATAAAGGCATACCGTTTTGTTGGCAGGAATCGCTGTCAATGGTATTTTTCTCTCTCTACTGCTAAAATCTGGTGATCTCTCTCTCTTCTTTCAAACCAGAGACTAGAAAATAACATAATTGAACTTTTATATCAAAATTGAATTTAGAAAATATTGAGGGACCAAATATGTATAATATGTGAAGTTTGAGGATTAAAATGAATTTTTTGTGAGAACTTTGAAGCAATCACCCGTTTATGGAGCTATTTCTTTTGTCCTTTGTTAACAAATTTGATTCAATTGTCCTTTAATTTAGCTCAAAAAGGATGTAATAGTGTAAAAAATTGAGGATCAAAATGAAAAGAAAACTGAACAATAAATCCATAGTAAAATGTGAGAGAGTAAGTATGTGTATAGTAAAAAACAACCTACAGCTTTTAGAGTTTTCTACAATTAGGTCCATGTTATAACCCAATTTTGACCTCGTTTTATTAACATTTTTCAAAAACATAATCCAAAAACAGCTGAAAACAAAAACAAATTCAAAAAACATAATTTTGATGTTCTGTAGCATTTTCAACGTCCTCTAAAAAGAAACCAAAATTAAAAAAATTGTTTTCAACGCGTTCATATATTAATGCCCTCATTGTAAAATTATTGATTAATTTTTCTTATCAAGTTGACATTGACGTTGACTTTTTTTTAAAAATAAAATACAAAAAAATAAGAAAAATAAAAATAAATAAAAATAGACAATGAAACCAAAAGTGCAACAGAAGAAAACGAGGACCAAAGAGGATTTAAATTACTTAGGGACCGCGGAATTGAGAGGAAAAATATAAAATTATTTTGCCTATAAATAGTAAAAGAATATCACAAATAAAAAGGAAGGAGAAATTAGTTAGGGAGGCCTAAAAAAAATGCCAAAACCATTTCTTACATTTTTTCTCCAGCTCTCACACACCTACATACATAAAACCAATCCTCTCCTCAAAACTGTCAACCACCAGTAGCGTTGTGAAACCCACTTTCACTGTCCAACAACACAAAACTTCATCCCTTTCTCTAGACCAAAATAAGTAACTTTCACTTATTAGCAACCATCAGCTATCATGGTTAGATTGTCCACCTCTAACTCCCATGCCATTGTTAGCCATTAAAGAACCCAACATTAATAAATAGTCCTTGTTCCCTCCATTAGACTAACCCCAATCAACAAACCACTTAAAATCAGGCCGCTCTCTCATTCTTACATGATCGGCCAACATTCTTCCATCTTCAACCCATGGCCTTCACATTTCCTTCCCTACGGTGGCAAAGAAGCAACATCAATAAACCCATCATTTTTTTATCTTAGTTGGTTATAACTGGTGACAACTGCCCTATTGTTTTCCTTTTTATTCCTTTTTATTTGGTTGAAGTCAGTAGCTCCATCCTTTTCCTCTAAAAAATTTATGTGCCTCTTCCTCTCTCCACGAGTCACTAAAAATCAGCCTCTCATATCTCTTCAATCTCATATGTCGCACGTGTACAGTATCACGGTGAAAATAAGTCCACTCTCGTGTTGAGTAATCGGGAAAATGGGGGAGATAAGAAATTCTTGTCTTTCATTGGTGGAATGAGGGAATGGGAGTCGCCACTTAGTATTTTGGTTATTAGAAACCTTAATTGGCCTCAGAGATTATGTACGGAGACTGGTTGCATAAAGAAAAAGTATGAGCACCCCAAATACACCCTACCTAAGGTAAGTTGCATTGTTCGATTGTTTGATAAAAGTTAAAGTATTATCGTGTTTTTTAATTATTGGTTTGTCTAAGGTTTTAAGAAAAGTTCTTCTCGGTAAAAAGATTCTTATCTTATCGGGTAAAACCTAATCGTTTTAACGTCAATGAAAAAAAACTACCATTTTAATATTAAGAATAAGTCTTACGTATAAGTCCGTAATCCTAGATATTAAAAGAAGATAAAATAATAATTTTTTTTGGAATTTTTGAAATATTGGCCTAGTTCTTGTGGCTTTAATAAACTAGTTATTAAAGTCGAAAATACATGCTAAGACATATTTTTGAATTTTTTTTGTATGAAAAAACGATATGATTTTTGTTAGATACTTGATCGTATGCATGAAATCAAGATATTTTTTGTGTTTTTTCTGTGTGATTTTTTTGTTTCAATATTTCAGATAAAATCAAGTATTTTAATAACAGATTTGTATATTTACAGTATAAAAATATAAACAAATATTAAAAAAATTGATAGGAAAATATGCAGGAAAATAAAAATTTTGAAAGGATTTTGGGAAAAAAACCTTTTGGACTAGGTCGACACGGGTCCGGCCCAGTAAACAGTGGACAACTCTCCACTATCCACATATTCATGTTAATTCACTCTCAACTGTTGATGCAGAATAATGGAGAAGGTTGTGATGCAGAAGAAGAATAAGAGAACTAAAGGCTTACTTGGCGGTTGCTCACAGTGCTACTAGTGGTGGTGAAGAGGAAGAAGGGTTGTGGTTTGCAGTTGTGGACGGGAAAGCTGCTTGGCCGGTGGTTCTTCTTTCTTTCTCTGTGTTTTCCTTCTGCTTTATTTATTTATTTTTTGCTTCTGTTTCTCGTTCTTTGGTCTTCTCGTCCTTTGTTCTTTGATTGTTTTTCTTTTCTCCCTAGTTCTCTCTTTCTGGTCCTCTCAAAATGTTCTCCCTTCTGTCTCCTTAATTTTTTTAAAAAAAATCTTTCTCTCTCCAAAACCCCTCTGTTTTTCTACCCTAAAAAAAAAAACCTATGTTCGTCTCTTTTTCCCATAAACAATCTCCTCATTCCTCTCCTTGTTCGTCTCTATTTTCCGTTTTTTTCTCTCTTCTTTCTCTTTATTTTCACTAAAAAAAATCTTCTTCTTCTTTTTTTTTCTTTCTGGTTCTCCCTTTGTATTTATGGGAAGCAGGGGAAGATGGCCACCCTACCCTACCCAAGCACAGGGTGAGGTAGCCGGGGCATGGCTCGCCTTTCTTTTTCATTATGATGATACGGTAAAGGGGATATGAGCTGTGTTAAGGGGGGTGAGAGAGCTGGAAAAATTGAAAAATCTTCTTCTTCCCTGCCTTTGCACGCGCAGGGGAAGAAAAAGATGCACACTATCGTTCAAAACATCATTCCGTGCCTTTTCTTTTTAAGGAAAAAAAAAGAATTTGGGGAGGAACTCAAAAATAGGATATGACATCACAAACAATGGCTCATCCCTTCTTCTATATTTTTGGCCAAATACCAACACTGAACCCCACACCAACAATATCTGTTAGTCATTAGCCATCAATAACCAAGTAAGTAACCCAACAACAACTTAACCTCCTCCCATTCGACAACCCAAAAACAAACTCGAACACCGGCCACTCTTTCTTCCTTGATTATAAACGTAGCCATCATTTGCTGCACAAGGGGAGAAGCTTATTCATTGATATAAAAAAGAGATAAAATTAATTGTTTGTGTGATTTCTACATTTGCAGGGATGATGAACATCACCGTTAGCATAGGAAAAAAACATAGAAGGAGCAAATTCCAATCCACCCATTTTTTTCATTTCACCAATGACAACGTGTGGAACCACACGTTGGTAGTGATCATGGTGAGTTGAACCCATACGCCACAATTGTTCCTCTATTTCAAACATTGGTTTATTGGTTACAACAACCTCTCTAATTGATTCCTAGTCCTCGGAAGGTCGATTTATAACCTTAAATCATTTTTGTTAACAAATTGCTAAAATGTTGTGAAATTTGGGACAATATGCTCATTGTTGTGTATAAATTTTAGATTGTTTGAACATTATTTTGGATTGTGAGTTTATTTTTTAGGGTTGCGATTGCTAATTGAACATTAAATGTTTGATCATGTATTATACTTGAGTTTCATTGATTTGTATATTAAATATTGATTCATATATTATGCTTGGATTTGTGTTGATTTTTTGATTTAGCATATGATTAAAATGAAGTTCATGAAACTAACAAGATTTGAGTTTGATTTTTGGTATTGTTGGATTTTTAATTAGGTGAATGATGAATAAATAGCTTGTTTTGAGTTGATATTTAGATTAAAATAGTTTGATTAAAGCACATTATTGCGTTTTAACAAAAAAGACCTTAGTCTAATTTTATTAAATTTTCAAAGTTTTGGAAGATTATTTTGCAATTAATTTTAGGTTTTTCACACTATTTTTACCTTTTTATTTTTAATAATTGGTTAGAAAATTCTCTCAAATAAAAATCATATGTTGCATAAAAAAAATAAAAATAAAAATAAAAATACATGGCATGATTTTACATTTTTTTTACTACCAAAATTCAATAAAAAATACTTTATTTTTTAATGCATTTTGGATTTAATAAAAAATTTATTAAATCCATGAGAACTTAACCTATATTTTAAAAACACAAAAAAATCAATCTATTTATTGTAATATTAAAGATGGACATGGTTTTCATTGTGCAATAACATTTCTCCAAGAGAAGGGATTGACTCAACTTGGAAGGGATTAGCCCAAGTACATATATGACAAGCTACTAGACCCAACATCATTGGGTTCAGCTACATACTGAGCCCAAGGACATATGAGTCTGACAACTATTATAGACCGTATATTGAACCATTAGACTTTATTTGTTTATTCTTATGACTTTTTAACATAAAATATTAATGTCAAGAATACTCATCTCTCTACACCATTAGGAGTACAAAAGTCTTCTAATGGTCTACCATATTTCCATCACCATTAATATCATGTAAGGGATATTTATCCCTCATTAATATTGTGTAAGAGATATTTATCTCTCATTAATGCTATCAGGATGAAATGACTCTTCAGCCCCTCCACATCAACAAAAACAATAAGGTTCGGCGGTTATAAATAGCCCTTGAACCACTCATGTAAAAGGTTCACAATTTTTATTTTATAAGTATTCGTTCTTTAATTCCAGAGCACTCATCATACAAAAATAAGAACAAACGCTCTTGTTCTTGAAGTTTAAAGCTCATTTTATTATTTCTTGCAATCCTTTAAAAAACATTTATTGACTTTATCATCTGAGAGTCCTTAAACCCCACAAATAAAGATTATTTTACAGGTGTTGGACTTTCTACCATCAACCATCTATTTTTTAAGCTTCAAAGAAGAGAATATTAACATGAATGTGTGATTACTTATTACCCAAATATTAAATAACATTATTCATTAATTGATTGAATTTTAGAACATCATCATCGAAAAAGAAAAAGAAAAAGAAAAAGAAAAAGAAAAAGAAAGGATAACGGATATATGCCAAATAAATTGAGTGGAAGGGAGGGGGAGTGAGCACGCGCAGTGGTGGCTCAACCATGTGGTCATACGTGGGCATTGTGATGGTCCGATAATGTATTGTGATTCGACTCCTCAACCACATTTTTTTTTTCTAAAAATACCTAAGGTCTTGAAAAGGTTACGTGAGGCCGCTGCAAACCTTTTCCCATGAAATTTCCATGCACTGCTTGCTTTTTTCAAAAGCAAGACAACAACAGAAGAGCCAACCCTTCCGTTTTCTCGCCTTGCTATTAAAGATGACCTTTATTTATGAACTTTATTTGCTCTTATTTTGTCGTTTTTCGGGTCATATTTAGGATTTTCACGTTTTATTACTGCCCCCATAGCCCATTCTAGAAATTGAACAAAACTTTCCTAACTTTAATTAACAACAAAATCCAAGCAACAACTCTAGGAGAACACAAATACATACATGCATGCATGCATACATGCATACATACATATATGTGTGTGTGTGAACATGAACATAAAATATTGAGCTAGAAATAATGACACTAATATCAATTGAATATAATTTTTTATATATAAAAAAGCTTGAATTCATGATATTTTAATAAGAAGGACATTAATATCAATTGAGTTACAACTTATTGTTCTAAGCGTGAAATGTTATTCTCCTGATATTGGTTACTGAGCTAAATATTGTGTAAACAAAAAAAATTGTGAAAAATATTAGTTGTGTTGCTACATTTTAATACAAAATGTGATTTTAAATTAAGGGAAAGTTAACAATATAATAAAATATTAGGTGAAATACATATCTCTTTCCAATAAATTTCGTGGTATGTTCGTTCAATCATTTTATTTCGTAAGTTATTATTTTCTTGAATTGAATATGATGATTTTTTAAAAAAAATTTTAGGAGACCTATAATAGCCAGTTGAGGGAGAGATATGGGGACGATCCTTCAACCCATCTCGATTTCGATCTGGATTGTAGATGGAGGTACGATCGTCTGGTGAACTCGATAAAAATCAGGTCTACGGGCTCTCCAACACTACGGCTGAAAACTTGCGGACGACCCGTAGTGTCTCAATCGTTGGGAGCTCTCCATCAGTATCGAACACCCCCAGTCTTAGGAGTTCATAGCCTTGAAATAACAATATGAACGCCTCTCAACGGATTATGATCAGCTTTGTCAAATGGTCATGGATATTCATCAAGGACGGGTGATGATACATGTGTAGCCCCTTTTTGGTCGTACAGTTCCGGGAACAACCAGCCTCCTCCTCCTCCACCAGTTCCGTCGTTATTCTAGTTTAATTTTGTTTTTGAAACACATTAAATTTGTAATGAATATTTGGATGAATATTATTTAACATTATTTTTAATGTTTAATACAATTTTATTTGGTTAATTAGTTTTTTTTTACTATTAATAAAAAATTTTAAAAAATATATTTTAAATCAATACCGACGACCTTACAAAAGGAACCAAGCTGTTGGTATTTTACCGAGAGTTGCACAAAAATTACCACCCATGCCACACTCACCGACGAATATATTCCGTCGGTGTTTATCGTTGCTATTATTGACGAAAATATTCGTCGGTATTTTACAGAGAGTTCTGAAATATTTACTGCCCATGCCACAATCACCGATGACAAGTCTGTTGGTGATTATCGTTGAAAATACAAAAGGAATAATTCTGTCGGTAAAGTTCTCGCAGGAAAATTTTTTTTGGCGCGCTCTCCCGTCTATAATACCGTCGGTGTTTGGTTTTTTTTTTTAATTTCTGACCGAATTAGTGACGGAACAATGAATCACCGACAATCAATATTCCGACAAACGGACTCCGTCGGTAAAAATATTACTGATAAATTATGTATCTTACATCGATGGAATGAATCCATCGGTAAAACTGTTTAATGATGTAGTGGTTTATTTAAAGAAATCAACAAAGCACTTGATTCAAGAAATCCATTTTAGAGGTGAAAAGCAATATTTTTGTCCACTCCATCTTCAAAAATTAATCAAGTAATGTTACTCCTTCTAAGAGTTAAAAAAAATATGAAATTTTTTATTTAAATTAGCTCTTTATATAATTGTGACTCTATAATCTAAATCTGAAGATTATAAAGAGCTAAAGGTAAAAAATTATGATGATTCAGGAAAATCATATTTTAATGTGAGAAATATTATGCATATCACATGAAATAAAAAAAAATTAATGCCTATTTTTAAGAAAAAATGAAAAAAATAAATATGGAGAATTAAAATATTAAGAGATGCATAAAATAATATGTCAATAATTATTGGTTAAAGATCTTCTTCCTTTTCAATTCTCTCATGAAAAATATTTAGTCTCAAATTTGTGATTATATATATATATATATATATATATATATATATATATATATTTGCAAAGAGATTGTAATAAGATATTCTTATTGTACATATGGTACATTAACGATGTCTTAATATGATGAAATTGTGTAAAAATATTAATGAAAAGATCTTGCAAAAGAAAAAAAATAGCAACAAAAAGAATAAAGATGAAATTTGATAGGAAAAAACCTGAAGATTATGAAATTAAAAAAAATTAAAAATGATCACAAAAAAAATAAATTATAATTAAAAGAATAAAGATCAAATTTAAAAGATTAAAAATAAACATAAAGAATGAAATTGAAAAAAAATTAATTTAATATATTATTTATAGATTAAAAAATAATAGAGTGAAATAATAAGAAATTGTTAAAGACCAATCAAATATAATTAAAAACACAAAAAAAACATTAATTTATATATATATATATATATATATATAAGAATTAAACAAACTCGGTGAACCTACCATTTACTAAGCGATATAATAGAGTCGAACAACGGACAATCGAGTAATTGTGTTCCAAAAAAGACAAGTCATAGGGTACTGTTTGTTACATCAGTTATATTAGGCTTTTACATGACATGAAGGCATAGTTTTGAAATCCAACCCGGTTAAGTAATCAGGTCACGAGTTAGATGGGTTGACCCGGGTCAACCCCAAAAAAAATTGGAAAAACCATACAATTTCTCTAACCAATAAGGTTAATACCATCATTTTCCTGCAGTTTCTTTGTTGTCATTATCGATTGCCATTGCCATTCACTGATGAAGAAAAACTTATGGCAACTGTGATCAAATATATTCAGAGAGAGGTGGAAAGGGCATTTTCATTTGTTTTGCAAGGAAATTGGCAATCTATCCAAATATAGACAAGGAAATCAAATTGACAAAAGGTGAAATGAACACATCCAAGTCATCAGAGAACCAAGCATGCTAACAATCAACTCCACATTTGACTGTTATTAATCATAACAAAATTTTGCTCAAACACATTCTTTAACTCAAAAGACTTCACTTCATCATTTTGAGGCCTGTATTTCCTTTGCCTTCTGAATCTTCAAAACCTTCTTCACAATCTTTAAGCCCTTGATTAGTTGCCCATTTTGACCCCCTGTTCTCCATCTACGTGCTTCCATGATCAAATTTCTCTATTCTAATTCTCCCAAGTGGAATAATATTATTGTTATTATTTATTACATTAGGTGATGACTAGCCACCTGAGATGCAACTAATTCGTCGAATTGGGGCCGTTGGTTGGAGTGGATCAATGACTTTGTTTCAATAATTATCACTCAGGCCAAGAATAAAGAAAACAGAGAGTGAAAGAAGGAGATTCAAACCTTTTTTACAGAGAAACAACAGTGATCAAAAGTCAAGACGTCTTCTGCTCTTCTGCTCCTCAGCTTTTCTTTCGTTAATTCAAATTGATTTCATCTTTTATTAATTAGGTTTTCATCTATCCTCAATTCTGCTTCGTTTTCTCCAGCATTTTGGCCTTTTAAAAGGCCAAATCGACGCCATTTAATGGCTGCTAACATATAAAAAAATTAGATCGGGTCTTACCCGGGTTTGACCGGGTGGACCGAGTCCCGGGTCGACCGGGTTTTATCGGGCCAACTTCCAAGCGGGTTTTTACCTCCACCTGGACCGGTCCCAGGCCAGGGTCGGCCGGGTCCCGGGTCGACCCGCCGGGCCGGTCCGGGTTTTAAAACTTTGCATGAAGGGCTCGAGGAAGTGATGTCTTTGTGCCTTGACCTGACGACGTCGATTAATCTCAACTATATTTTAATCCTCTAAAATATAACAAATTATTGTAATAATTAAAAGCAATAATTTGTGATTCTTTTGATTTCTTGTTAAAATAAAATCCAAGTGAGAGGAATAGCCTATTTATTTTTATATTTCAAAAATGTTTTTAAATAATTTGAATTTTATTTTATTTTTTAATTTACTTCAAATTACTATTTTTTGGTATTTTTGAATTATTTTAATACGCTAATGTTAAAAATAATTTTTAAAAATAAAAAAAAAATTTTAATATATTTTCAAATAAAAAAAATAAATAATTATTATCACACTCTCGATCACCAGATTTAACTTCAATTGGTCTTGATGTTAGGCTCTTATGCTTATGTAAATGCAAGGAGTAACTTAATGAACAAGTAAAAAAGCGACAGAGGTCTCAGATATGTAAAACTTGTTAGAGAAAATTCCTCGG
>Ga0325403_1006447_pt1 | contig 11172 bp, 5 predicted proteins | sample PopdelMetagenome_19_FD_205665 | JGI IMG/M metagenome (GOLD analysis project Ga0325403, IMG submission 205665) | Populus deltoides microbial communities from Bellville, Georgia, United States - Xylem-PdKOR-R4 | ecosystem: Host-associated > Plants > Phyllosphere > Stem > Wood/Secondary xylem...
ACGCGAGTCCTGAAACCATATCGACTACTAGTTTCACTGATAAATAAAACTATGGCAAGATTATTTTAGAGCCAAACACTGGATCAGAAACAAGCATTCTTGAGAATTCTCTCTCTTAATCATAAAGAAAGAAGGGAAATTAAACTCTCTCTTATAACACATTACAGCATTTTTTCTCGGGCCTATGATTATTCTCTCCACCTATATTGCTGCCTTCCTTCGAGTCGCTCCTCATTTTTCTTTTTCTGTACATAAAAAGAATCCAAACCATCAGCTTCTTTGGGGGAAGATGTGAAGAAAAGCACCTGGTTATTACCTATCTGTTGCTGCTAATCAAGAAATAGTATCTTTGAAAACACCATTTTCTTTTACTGGTCTAACATTTTCACGCATGTTTTTGTTAATTTAGCTGATGAAGAACACGTTGCAAGCAAGGTTCTATAGAAACCATGACTCTCTATCCCTAAAATAAACCTCTGGGCTGTAAGCCCAACAGCACGCTACAGTTCAGATTTCCTAAAGCAAACCACATCAGAATCCACAACTAGCCTATTCCTTCTACTATATTTTTTTGTACATTAAGCTATCATATTAGAGAGTTATGGCCTTAAAAAGTGAAAGAAATTGGTGCATCAATTAAGTTAATGAAAGGAAATCCTCCTCGTGATGGAAGCGGACCCCAGAAGGGATGAAAAGAGCATACCATACGCTCACTTTGAACATTCTCTTTTGACGGGTAAAGTGTATCAAATATTCCTGCACCACCCAGGGAGGGAGGGCTCAGCCCCTTCCAAAGCAGGATCCATCACCACGTTGCCCAAATCAACAGAAAATCCCCAACCGGAGTTTACAACCAATAACTTCGGGATCTTTCCAGAACGAATTAGATACTGGACAAACAATCTGGGCAGCTATTAAAAGGTAAAGGTAAAGCCAGGAATTACGTCAAGTTATTCCTGATTCCGCATCCTTCTGGGTGCGGATACTGGCAGTGTATTGTGAGGTGGAGAATTTGTTTCATGGCCCGCCCCTTTAAAAAGAGGGTTTGTGTGTGAAATCTTGCTTAATATCAGTAAGACCAAGAAGCCAGAGATACATGGTTGGAGGCCAGGCAACAAGTAGGATAGTGGCTGCCTGTGTCTGTCTAGACACCCATGACAAGATTAGAGAAAACTGTAAAATCAGTCTTAAATAGAAAAAAATATATATATACCTCCACAAGATGCTAGCAGATGAACTTGTCATCGTTTAGGCTCAGTTAAAGAGGGAGACCAGATGGTTATTCTTTGCTGATTGAACAGCTAGTGTAGCTGTCCAACCCTGATTTAAGAGAGATGCGCGTGAACTTCTATAATTCAAAAAATTTACAGTACTTACAAAATATAACCAGTTGTTCTATCCTATTAGTTACTCTCTAAACTTGTGACCCACAAAATATGACAAGATTGTTTATATTTTCTTTTTCCCTTTAAAGTGGCATGAAGAGTAACTATTTGAGTGTCACTAGTTGCTCTTCAGGCACTATAAAATTTCTCCATCTCTAGGGATGCCAAGGTGAGAGGCAATGCAATTAAAGAATCAGACCACATGCAGCTAAATTGGGTCATTGACATCTTAATTATTACTGTTAAATTTAACAGATAAACAATAGCATGTCTTACTGCTGCAGCAAGTTGGATGAAATAATGGCCAAAGATACAGCAAACAAACCAAACAAAGAATGGAAGCAAACAAAAAAGTGACACTGAAGTTTGGAATATTAACAAAATTAGTCATCCATAACCAAAATCATCAGATTCTCCCAAAAGTTCTATGTTCATAATACCAAAGGTAGAAAGAAAATCAAAGGTAGAAAGAAAATGCCAAACATCAATGAGAAGATGCTAACAAGCCAAGCTACTGGACAAGAAACAGAGCAAACAAGTAGACAGTAAAGAAAAGTGCCACGAAATAATGCAAACAACAGAACAAACAACCCAGCTGAAGCTAATAACACCAAATGAAGATGTCCTAATTGGGAAATAGAATTCTCATCAAACTTATTTGCCCTGTTTCTCTTTTTTGTTTTTATGCATTTGGTTTTTGGGTTTTGGGTGAGTAAACCTCACTTGGCCATCATGACTTTGACAAATTCTTCGTAGTTGATCTGACCATCACCATCCACATCAGCCTCACGGATCATCTCATCAACCTCCTCATCTGTCAGCTTCTCCCCAAGATTTGTCATGACATGGCGCAGCTCAGCGGCAGAAATGAAGCCATTCTGGTCCTTATCAAAAACTCTGAAAGCTTCCTTGAGCTCCTCCTCAGAATCAGTATCCTTCATCTTGCGGGCCATGAGGTTGAGGAACTCGGGGAAGTCAATGGTACCATTCCCATCAGCATCGACCTCGTTTATCATGTCCTGGAGTTCTGCCTCAGTTGGGTTTTGGCCCAATGAACGCATCACAGTCCCAAGCTCCTTTGTAGTAATGCAGCCTGAGATAAAATCAATAATCATATTTCTAGCACTAAACCTCATCAAGTTCAAATAATGAATATGATTCAAAACAAGTCCGGCGTGGATGTGTGAGGAGAGGACGGACCAAGATATGCAACCCTCAACAAATTGCAGGCAGTATCATTGAAACAAAATACACGAATCATTCATAAAATACAATCAAGATAAAAGCAGAGCAAGTTCCAACTTTAATCATCATTTTTATAGCTCCAAGGTGAGAGCTATATTGAAGGGCCAAAATAGCATTTCTAAGTTGAAGAGCTATTCCTACATGTTGGTCAAAAGAGCTAAGAGTTTATTTAATATATTTTTATGCAAAAGAGAGGTTCTGAAAGGTTTTTTTCCATTGGAGTGCATATATGAAAAAATGCTATATCTACACTATTCAAAAAGCCATATTACCAATTTTGCTCTTCTAAATAGCTTATCCCATGCTCTCAAACACAAAAAATGTCTCCAATTCCGATTGCGATTTGCCAATGCAAGTTTTCTACAGCTTAATCTAGACATTAACAGATCATTCCTAACACCATTTCTTAACCTACATGATTCCACCCAAATTTATTCCTTCAATTAAAATCCAATCATTTCCCCCTCATTAACAAACAAACAAACAATTCGGTCAACCCGGCCCGAATCATAACCTTGGAAATGATCCAAAATCTAAACAAACACAGATCGCGATCAAAACCTAGCACATTTCAAAACAGATCCTCAAGGAAATAAAAGATTAAAAAAAATAACAGAAACAGAAAAGCTGCCAAACGACCAGTCGAAATAAATAAAACGCAGAACAGCCACAGATCAAGCTAAGAAACAGCAAAAGCGGCACGAAAACGGTAAAATAACAACGGAAACAGAATTAGATCTGAGAAATAAAGAAGTGAAAATATTAAAAGAAAAGAGAGAGACCATCGCCGTCCTTATCGAAGAGGCTGAAAGCTTCCTTGAACTCGGAGATCTGGTCATCGGTCAGCTGATCGGCCATCTTTGTTTGGAGAGAGAGAAAATATCAGAGAAAATAAAAACAGTAAGAAATGCTTTAAATCAAAGAGGATGACGATATCTGATGGCTGGCTCGCTGCCTCTTTTGCTTTGATCCGACTCTGCGTGAACGTCTATGCTTTGATCTGACTCTGGCTTTGAAAAATAAATAGGCAGAGGAATAAGCCTACGTGGGCCCCTTTTTTTAATTTAAAGTTAAAGTTCTCTCATTGGTGGTGTTCCGCATCTGATTCTCTCTCTTCCCCACGTGTAACCCCTTCTCTCGACTCGCGTCTTTGACCTTTACCGTTTTACCCCTCACTATTCTTCCCTGTCAGCTCCCCGTTTTCTGATGTGTCTGAGTCGACCCGAGGCTTGAATTGATTCACATTAAAAAAAAGATACATAAAAAATCTCAGTTCATTCGGTAAAAAAAAAAAAATCAAATTAATTTGATGACTCAATTAAGCTGATAATGAACCGTTCAAAACTCAACTCATAATTCTTTGATTTTTTTTCCTTGATTTTTTTTATTAAAATAATTCTTTTAATTCATTTTTTTTTTTTAAAATGCGTTAGTTTATTTGTTAATAAAAAATGATCTATTTAATATTTTATCAAATACCTCCGGGTCTTCAAAATGAATGGACGAAATGATACCTATTTATGATACGATGATTATTTTCAGTTCGGTTGGTTTTTATCAAAAAAAATAATCAAATTGAATTTAAAAAAAACCGAAACTGGTTCAAACCGACCAGTTTCGGTTTGGTTTGATTTTTTCGGTTTCAGACTTATAAAACCGAAACTTAACCGGTAGGTTTTTTAAAAATTTTAATCGATTTATTTTCACGGTTTGGTTTTTTTGATTATTTTTTTTCTGATTTTTTTGGTTTAATATGTCATAAATCATATTTTTCAAAGTTATGATGATTTTAAGCATGGCAGAGAAGTAATGTCGACAAAGTTTAGAAGCAAGTTCAATCTAATTATGAAATAAAACACTCATTTTGGATTTTTCAAATTTGCCTTGGTTCAAAATCTTTATTTTATTTCTTTTTCACTTTCAACTCTGCTTGTACCACAATGGGATTTTGGCTGCCATCAAAATAATAATTTGATTCAAATTGTAAAACAAAAAAACCTAGCAAAAATAATGTAGTTATAGATTTAGTTTATTATTTACCATGATGGTGTAGTAATTTTTTTGCTATTTTAAAAAAACTCAAGGAATATGTTTTTAGGGGTAATTCGGTATTTTAAATGGTTTGTTAGTCGTTTTAAAATTCACTAGGGACAACTCCATCTTTTTACTTCTTTTTTTTTTTTTTAGCAAAGTACAATTACTCTTAAAAAATTAATAAGCTATAGTTTAAGGTTATTTTTGCTTTTCCCTTACTGTTAGCATAGTACAACTACAAAAAAATACCTTTAAAAAGAAAAAAAATCCTAGCCGACATGTGAAATGTGTTGATTCAAGGACAATTTAGTATATTATTAAAAATAGATATTATTAAGAATGGAAACGACACGTGAAATATATGTGTCAGCGTGTGGGCACTTTATCATCTTTAGATGACACGTGTGGTAGCTTCCAGCGATTAACGATGACCTGATTTGGTGTGGTTGAAATCATCTTGAGATGGCTATTTTTAATGACGATGTGTGTGGAGTTTTGATCTATAATCTATAATTTGGCATTGATAGACTGCTCTTCTTGTTTTCCTTTTTTTTTTCTCCACCTTGATTTCAACGCATGTTACTTTAAATTTCCAAAGCAACCTTTCAATTTGTTATTCCTTCATATTTGTTCCATGTTTTTTTTTTATTACTACTTCTTTTATTTGAAATGTTTTCTAGAATTGGATTTTTTTCAATTACATTCTCCTTTAATTTTTTATCTAACATATTTGATTCTCATTCTTTTAATTGTCATTTGTCTTGTTTTAGATAATTTTTAGAATTGAAGTTTTTTTTTTATAATTTCATCCATTTTTTTTTCCTATGTGATTTGATCCTTATTCTTTTAATTGTAATTCTTTTTGTTTTGACAATTTTTTTTAATTTAAATTATTTTTGCGATTTCATCCTCTAATATTAAATTGGTTAGGAATTGAGCAAAGTTCTTGATTGAACTTGGATCTAGGATTTATTGGGTTATGAGTTTGGAAGATTAACCTAATTTTAGAGGATTTTCTTAGGCTCGCGTGTTTTTTTTTAGGGTAATGATTTTTTAGTAACATTTATTTGTTTTTCAATTTCATTATCCTTTAATTTTTCATATGTCAGATTTGATCCACATTCTTTTGATTGCTATTTGTTTTGTTTTAATTAATTTTTATAATTGAAGTTTTTTTTTACAGTCTCACCCCCCTTCAATATTTTTTTTTTTGTGTGTGATTTGACCATCATTCTTTTTAATGCAATTCTTTTTGTTTAGACAACTTTTTTTTTTTTGTGATTTCATCCTTCAATATTAAATTAGTTGGAAATTGAGCTTCTTGATTAAACTCCGGTCTAGGATAGGTTGCGAGTTTGGAAGGTTAACCCATCTTTTCAATTCACTCTCTGGATATATTTTTTTTGCGAACTAATCCTTTGACATTATGTTGTTTTATATTTGAGCTAGGGCTAGGCATGAGTTAAAATGGTGGCGATGTGAATTAATTTTTTATATATAACTAGATCGCCATTTGAGGATTTTTTTAAAAAAAATAAATTAGGATAGTAAATTAAAAAAATTGAAGGAATAGAACAGTTGAAAAAAATTGGTGAAATAACACAGTTTGTATATGTCGCGATTGACAAACGTGACATTTATAACTTGTCGCTATTTAGAATAACGACATCCATAAAAATTTATTAAATGGGTGGGAGAGAGGAGAGAAAAAAAAAGTTCTCGAAGACATACTGAAGCTCTAATCACAACACTACTGATACCATTAAAAATATCTCGATGAGACAAATTCAACAATACAAAGAAAGGTCACCAATGGTGACTCAAGTGAGACAAACTTACCATAAAAAATAAATGAGTCACCCACCTATGAGTATAATACGTTAAATCATTACACCAAACCCAGTGCAGGTTCCTCCACGCAAGGAGATGGAGTACTATCCATATGCACATTGGATCCAAAATATTATAAGTATTTGTTACTTTTTATAGGTCTGGACAAAACTGTTGCATCTTGTTTATGAATTGATAATAATTTCTATTTGCTTCATATTAGATTGGACAGTTGTTATATGGTGGTCGACGTGTTGCGGCTAATCTTCAAATGATGATGATGGACTTGCTCATCATTATGCATATTCTTGGTTTAAGACATGTTGTACTACACTTGACCTGTTAAGAGAGACATTGATTCTAGATGATGTTGTTTTAAATGATGAAACCACATGGATATGTGGAAGTCATGCTATTAATTTTTTTTTATTAAATAAATGTCGAGAAATGATTGCACAGGTTGATGTTGGTAAATGATGAAAATAATTATTTGCGTTGATATTGGTAAATGATGAAAAATGATTGCTTGCGTTAATGTTCATTTTTTTTTATATTGATAAATGTTAGGAAATAATTATTTGTGTTGATATTGGTAAATGATAAGAAATAATTGCTTGTGTTGATGTAGAAGTGTTTTGATATTAATAAATATTAAGAAATGATTGCATAGGTTGATGTTGGTAAATGATAAGAAATAATTACTTGTGTTGATGTAGAAGTGTTTTAATATTAATAAATATTAAAAAATAATTGCATAGATTAATGTTGGTAAATGATGAGAAATAATCGCATAGGTTGATGTTGGTAAACAATTAGAAATAATTGAATTGTTGATGTTACAATGAGTTATGTAGAATCTTTATTCAAAAGATGATATGACAGTTGCTCTTGTTATATGTACATTGGTCATGAACATTAATTGTCCTCCTTATATTTTTTGAGTTTGTTGAGAGGCATTGTCCAGGCCGTCTAATGAGACAATTTAACTTTAAGCAACACATCATGTCTGATATGGATACGAGCGATCAATTGATTTATATTAGTTGTTCAGGTAAACATGTTGATTATAATTGAACGATCCACCATCTCTAGTATATATTGATGGGGGATGCACGAAGAAATCTTATTTTTAGAGAGGTAAATCTTGTAATTTCCGAGGAGGAATACATGGGATGATACATGAGTATAATACATCAAATCATTACACCAAACCTAGCGCATGTTATTATGTTGTGCTATTTGTTTAGTTAGGAGTTATTTTTATTTTTATTACTTTTGTAATATTGTTTTAGCTAATTTTCATGTTGATTTTTAATGTTGTCTTACATATTATGCATTTAATACTTATTATAGATAAGCGTGATTTAAAATCATTAATTAATAGGTGAACAAGTTGTTTAAAATTTCAAATCATCTATTAACAAGTTAAAAAATGCACATTGTTATGTTTCGTTATTGTCATTATCAATTGTCTTTATAATTAATAAATAATAGAAATGTTTAAAAATAACACATTAATTTGGGATTATAATTAACAAATAAAAATGATGTTAAAATATCACACTCTCAATTATGGGTTTGAGGTTTGGTAATTTATTATTTTGTTTGGGCTTTAATTGTGGTGGTTTAAACTTTGTTTTATATAAAATTTAAGTTTAGTTTTAGGCTAAAATTATGATGTGATAACACAACCGTTATTCACATTAATGTTTGTATATTGAAGAACCACCATTGTCATTATTAGTTATTTAATAGAGACACTAATAGCAATAGTTGTTGTTTAAGACACCTTCTATTTTTATTTATGATTTATTAATAAAACAATAATTTTTGTTAGTAGCTGAACAAATATATACTATTTCTCTAATATTTTTTTATAAAATAATTTTTTTCAAACCAAACAAACCAAACACACTTCATTCATTATTAAAAAATGGCAATTTTTTTTAATTATGTTTTTCAATCTCCTACAAATTAAATCACCCAAGGAATAAACATTTTTATTTATGATAGAATCTTTGAAATATATATATTATCAAAAGTCAAATAAAAAAAAATTCTAACATCGACGAGGAAATAAAATTTCAATCTCCTTACGTATTTATGTTAAAAACGCAGCTTCCAAGTTCTAAAATTAAGGGAGCACCACCTTATAAACTCCTCGTGAGCCCTACTGTTTTACCCGAGCTTTGTCCTGATCATCTCTATAAACAATTCCGTGTAATTTATTGAATTCTATGATGGTGGAAAAGAAAACCCTATGTGCAACGTAAGAGATGGGAAGATCAGCTAAATTAATGAAGTCATTAACAGAAAAATTAACAAAGATAAAAAGACTTCATCAGCCTCAATTCATCAGATTAGTCCTCATCTCACGCGAACAGCTCTAATATTATTTAACGACTGCTAATTACTCCCTTTTCACCTTAACAACGAAAGCCCTCATTAGTCATTTACCAACAAACCCTAAAACAATATTCCCTGCGCTGCAAGTCTTCAACCAAGCAAGCAAGCTACTCAACCTTGACCAGAAGAACATCGATCCTGTCATCCTCTTTCACCTTTGGAACCACCATCTTCAAAACCCCATTCTTCATCTCTGCTTTAATCTCGCCAGTCTTGTACCTCTTCCCAGCTGGCAAATCCATCTTGCCACAAAACTTCCTGCCCTTATCAGCCATCTTTTCATCGTTATCATCATCATCTTTTTCCTTTTTGCCTTCGCCTTTGATAAGCAGGCTATTCTGCTCCACGGTGATCTTTACATCCTCCTTGTCAAGTCCAGGCATGTCAATGCTGATATTCAGAGCAACATCAGTCTCATACGCGTCCCAGCTGTGTCCGCGCTTCCGGCCAGGGATGGCTGCAGAAAGGAGTAGCGGACCGACTGGATAAGGATTGGCCATGAACGGATCCATCAAGTTCAGCACCTGGTTGTGGCTCCTTGGTGCTGAAAATGGGGTCAAACACATATTCAAATCAAGCCATGAAAAGAAAGAAGATAGAGTAGAGAGTGAAAAAAAAAAAACTAGGTACCAGAGAGAGAGTCATCACTGCTGCGAGGGAAGCCTACACAGCAGCTGCGGTCAAAGCCAAAAGCAGGGTCTCTGTGGACATAGTGGTTGTCAAAGTCGCGGAGAGTGTCAGTGTTGAGGAGGATAGTAGCAGGAGGAGCAGTACTGGTAGGGATTGGGCGGAAGGCAAAGCTGGTACCATTACCAGTAGCAGGAGCAGGGATGATCTTTAGAGGAGAAGGAGCAGGTTTCATGAGATGGGTAGGAGACGCCATTGATGATATTAGTTTTTCTTTCAACTTAGAGAGCAAGAAATTGAAGGAAAGAGAGCAAGAAAGGGGTGTGGGTTGGAGTCGAGAGGTGTGGGTCTGTTTTATAGTACTGAGGTGTGAAAGGCAGTACAGATTACAGAGGACACCTCACCGTGCACATTTTTTTTTTGGTTTCGTTTCCCAGCCTCTGACTTGTTGCCCAAGTTATTATATGGTAAAAACCAGAGTTATTTACTGTGACTGCCTTTTTGTTTCTCATGGAGATTTCACGGGTGAATAATTTTTTTTTTACAGTCAAATAGCTGTATGACACTCAATTAGTTCTAACTGCTCTCTCTATTTCTTAAATAAATAAATAAAATTGAAATTCTTTCTAATTGGTTGCTGGCTAATAATATCATAAGGTCATATTGCATGTAACATTAATTATGTGAATGTTTATACTAATGACCTTTTCTTTCCATGAATTCCAAATGTAAAATTGTTTATGTTGGAAATTAATTATACTCAGGATTAACCTTTAATAAGGTGCTAATTATCTTTAATACAATAAAATAGAGATTCTAGATCTTAACACGTCAATAAGAACAAACTATTTAAAAATACACCATAGAGTCTCATTATAGAAGAAGATTATAGGAACTAAAGTGCAAGAAATAAATAAAGTTGTAGAGAAAAGCAGTAAATTTTGCAAAAAGTTGAATTTGCGAGGTTAATTATTATTTACAGTAGCATCTAGCCTTCTTTATAGTGTTATGGATTTATAGTGTTATGGAATTTTATTCTTATTTACATATGTAATTTAAATAGTAATACAAGATAAATTCATATTTTATTGATGCACACATGAATTATATGGCTTCTAATTAGTTATTTTATTAATAACTTTTATTCTGAATAAAATTGTATCTTTATAATTGTGTGTGAGTTAAACTCTGTTGACTAATTCCTTCTTTTCAATTGTGACTTATTGTCGTGTGGTCAATTGATCGATTACTCTTTCAATACTCTTGGTTGATCCAATAACTTTTACAATGCACTTAATTCTTCTAAATTACAATCAATTTCTGCTATCTTCCTTTGCTTTGTAGTAATTAATCACAATTCTCTATGTTTGACACATGTATGTTTAAAATATTATTTTATTTCTTAAATTAATAAATATTAATCTCATCACACTTGTACTGAAAATCAACTGATCAAATCAATCAAGTATGACGTGGAAAATAATATTGTTTGTCTAAAATTAGTCAATCATGCTTTAGAACATGTTTAACATTAGCTAATTATTTTAATTTAAAACCATGCATGCTCTAGCTTTTAGGCGTGATGCTTAGGTTTTTTAAATGGCATATAATTCATCATCTTTCACATAAAATCTCTAAATTTTGT
>Ga0325403_1006448_pt1 | contig 11172 bp, 6 predicted proteins | sample PopdelMetagenome_19_FD_205665 | JGI IMG/M metagenome (GOLD analysis project Ga0325403, IMG submission 205665) | Populus deltoides microbial communities from Bellville, Georgia, United States - Xylem-PdKOR-R4 | ecosystem: Host-associated > Plants > Phyllosphere > Stem > Wood/Secondary xylem...
CCTACACAATGTGATCTGCTTTGAGCTTGTAGTACTTAGGTTATTTCTTTGTGTGCTTGTTTGTGTGATTTTACAGAAATTTGCTAAATTTATTAGATGATCTGATTCAATAAAATCAATATTTTCCTTCAAGGTTTCTAGTGTGCACATTTTCTAGCCCAGCACCTTGCTAAACCTTCTCTTCCTCCTTATTTCGTTACACTTGAGATGCAACATTTTCAGCTCAGTAAGCCATCATAGGTTATATCAGGAATAAATAAATAAAAGTAAGCTAGCTAACACACACTATCAAAAAATTAACAAATACAAATGGACACACTGATAAAATATTTTTGTCGGTAGATTGTGGCGAATATTTCCGACTGAATATACCATTGCAGTATCCATTGGTAAACACTGACAAAAAATCCTCTCGGTATATACTAAGGGAATTAGAGTGGAAGAAGAAGCTAGGAATGAGAAAAAACCAAGAAGTACAATGATGTGTCATTTTTTCAAACAGAATTACCAACGGATTTAAATTCGTCGATTAAATGCATCAATAAATTCATTTGTAATATTTAATTTATAACCTGACGAGTGACCTTCCACTCTCTCCTCCTCATTTCTTCTTTTTCCTTCATTTTTCTTTGCACCAAACAATACCCTCCCCCCCCCCCCCAATTTTATCACAAATCAATCTCTTACTATAAATTCGGCCACCCTAATACTCAATTTGTCAGCTTCCATGTTCTGATTCAAATTATCCTTTTTTTTTTAAATCAATTTTAAAATGTTAATTTTTATTGAATATTTTTGTAGTATAAGTATTTTGTTTGGGTATTTACTTCTTTTATAACTTTTCCCTATAGAAATTTGTTGTATGAATGTATGATTTGTACATGTTAGGGTTTGTTTAAGATTTTGTAAAATTATATTTGTCTGTAAATTGATGAAGTTTAATTTGAATTTGTGACTTAGGTGTTTTGTGATGAAATAAATAATAACTTATTTAATAGATCTGTTTTATATTTTGTCAATTTTATTGTTGAGTTGAAAATTTTAATAAATGTATAGAAATTTAAATTTATATAGATAATTGATAATGAGTTACTTGTACTATTAAAATAGTTTGAATAAGTTTGAGTTAAACCAATGTTGTATTATTTTTTTAGTTTACATAATTAATTAATTGATATTGTCATCAATATTCTATATAGGTTTGATATAAGTAATGAATGATCGTTCATGGATGTGTCGAGATTCACCCAAAGGGTTGAGTAAAATGAATTATTGTAATGGAGTTCAGAGTTTTATTAATTATATATTATCTAATCTGAGAAATATTAGTGAAGGCGATATTAGAAGTATATGTAAGAGGTGTAAAAATAAAAAAGTTTCTCAATTTATATGTTGTAACAATGCATTTTCTACAAAAAAGTTCATGGAGAGATACCTGTGTTGGTTTGCATATAGATAACCATATGTTCCTCATGAGACCATGATAGAAAGGATTGTTAGGTCAACTTCTAGTTCTAGCAACGTGCATGAAACTATAGATGACAATAGAGAATATGGTTATAGATGCGATAAGAATTAATTAGGGTTATATCAGTTAATTTACAATAGTAGATAAATAACCTAAATGCGACTAGGTTTTTTTTTTTATTATCTTTTGAAAGACTCTGACAAACCATTATAAGATTAATGCACAAATCATAGAAGATTATCAGTCGTTGCACATGTGTTCACATTTGAGTCAGATCATAGGTTGAATAAGGCCAATTACAACATAATTTTTGAATGGGAGAAAAGCATTTTACATGAAAGGAATAGGTTAAAAGAAAACTTTTATGCTGCTAAATCTATGATGAAACCCTTCAGTCTAAGATACTAGAAAATTGACACGTGTTCACACTTCTGCATGTTATACTACCTTAAAAATACAAAGTTGATCGAGTAAGAACATGTGGGCATACTTGTTATAAACCTATAACTGACAGGGAAAAAACTCTTGTCGCATATGGAAAACTTAGATACTTTCTAATCACAACTAGATTGTGAAGATTTTTCATTTCATAAAAGATTGTTAAGTATATGACATAAAATCATTCACATGATGCGGTAGATGAAGTGATGGTGTATCATTTCGATAGTGAAGCTCGAAAATATTTTAATAGGATGCATCCTCGATTTTCAATAGAATCAAGGAACGTTCATCTTAGGTTATGTATAAACGAATTCAATCAATTCGGGTCATTTGCTGCTCTTTATTCTTGTTGGCCGGTGATACTCACGATTTATAAATTACCATCGAGGATGTATACAAGGCTGAAGTTCATTTTTTTTTAATCTATGGTCATACTCAATCCTAATAATTTGAGTTGAAATATAGATGTTTGTCTTTCTCCATTGATTAATAAGTTGAAGTAGGTGTGGTCATCCGAGGTTTTAACATATGATGTATCGAGGAAACATAATTTTTAGATGAAGACAACTTTAATATGGACTATTAATGATTTTCCTACACATGAAATAGTTTCTGGTTGCAACACACATAAAAAACTAGCATGTCTATACTATATAGAAAATAATAAGACCTTCACATTAACAAATAATGGTAAGACATCTTTTTTTATTATCACATACTGTTCTTATCAATAGATCATAAGTACAGAAATGACTTCTTTGTTGGCAGAGTTGGAAGGGATATTGCATCACCGCTACCATCGGGTGAAGAATTGAATGACGTGGTATCAGAGTAAGATGAATTATTGTAATGTAGTTTATGGTTTTATTAATTATACACCATCTAATTCAAAAAATATTAGTGAAGGTGATATTAAATGTCTATGTAAGAGGTGTAAAAATAAAAAGTTTCTCGATCTAGATGTTGTAATGATGCATCTTCTACAAAAGAGGTTCATGAAGAGATACATGTGTTGGTTTGCACACGGAGAACCATATATTCCTCATAAGATCATAGTAGAAAGGGTGGTTATGTAAATTTCTAGTTTTAGCAACATGCATGAAGTTGTAGATGACAAAAGTAATCCTTATAGGAATATAGTTATATATGCGATGAGAATGAATAAGGGTTATGTTGTTCAGTTTCCAGTAGTAAATGAAGAACCTAAAGTAAACACGACTAGGTTTTTTTATCTTTTGAAAGACTGACGAACTATTATAGAATGGGTGCACAAATCACAAAATATTATCGGTCGTTGCACATGTGTTCACATTCAAGTCAGATCATAGATTGAGTTAGGTCAATTATGAAAAAATTGTTGAATAGAAGAAAAGCATCTTACTTGAAGGGAATAGGCTAAAAGAAAACTTTTATGCTGCTAAATCTATGATGAAACCCCTCGGTATAAGGTACTATAAAATTGACATATATCCAAACTTTTGCATGTTGTACTACCTTGAAAATACAGAGTTGACTGAGTGTAGAACATGTGGCATGCTTGTTATAAACCCATAACTGGTATGGAAAGGACTCTTGCCGCTCATAAAAAACTTAAATACTTCCCAATCACACCTAGACTATGAATGTTATTCATGTCATAAAAGACTAATGAGCAAATGATATGACATCATTCACATGATGTGGTGGATGAAGTGATGATGCACTCTTTTGATGATGAAGCCCAAAAACATTTTAATATGGTGCATTCTTGATTTTTAATGGAATCAAGTAATGTTCGTCTTGGGTTATGTATAGACGGATTCAATCTATTCGGGTTATTTGCTGTTCTTTATTCTTGTTGGCCAGTGATATTCATGATTTACAACTTGTCACTGAGGATGTGTATGAGACTAAAGTTTATGTTTTTATCTACGGTCATACCCGGTTCTAATAGTCCTAGTCAAAATATAGATGTTTTTATTCGTCTATTGATTAATGAGTTGAAGTGTTTATGGTCATCTAGGGCTTTGACATATGATGTATCGAGAAAATATAATTTTCAGATGAAGGTAGCTTTGATATGGACTATTAATTATCTTCCTGTGCATAAAATGGTTTCTGGTTGGAGCACACATGAAAAACTAGCATGTCCATAATGTATGAAAAATAACAACGCCTTCACGTTAACAAATGACGATAAATCATCTTTTGTACAAAGGACCAAAAGCAGCATGTTCACGGTTTTGTTACCACACACAATGACAACTCCATCCTATTCATTTCGCATGCGAAGCGGATGGTAAGATTTTTTTTAATTACATCCATTTTTTTATTTTGTTTTTTTTAAAAAAATATTTATCAAGTAACAATTTTCTCTTGCAGGCTATGGATCTTGAACGCGAACCAAGCCCGATGGAGCTTTTTGTGGAAATGCATATGCGAATTGATGACCGCTAAAAAAAAGTGTAATAGCTCGTGGATAGCCAAGCTCAACACTTTGAGGTATGTTGTTTTCAACCTTTTTTTTTCTTAAGTTATTGTTTTTTTTTTTTTAATTTGTTGACTTTTTTCTCATGATACATATAACACCCTATTAAAGGAGAGATACAATGACGATATTTCGACCCATCCGGATCTCGATCCGGATTTATGGTTAGAGACAGGATCGTCCGGTGGACCCGATAGAAATCGGGTGTACGATCTCTCTATCACTACGATGAGGATTTGCAGACGGCACATAGTGTTTCAACCATTGAATGCTCACTATCGATTCTGAGCACTCAAACTCTAGAGTTCAAGGTAATTTTAGACTAGCGAATTCAAGCTAGGACGACCCATCTTGCTACTGATTATGAACGACTCAGTGTTAAGACAACTGAACTTTGTCGAGTGGTAATGAAGATGAGATCACAGATGAGTGTTATATGTGCTCCCTCTTATTCACTCCACTATTCAAGCGAAGACCTGCCTCCTCCTCCTCCTCCTCCAGCGCCTCTATTGTAGATTAGTTGTATTTGAACTTATAAATATTTAAATTTGTAATAAGTATTTGAATTTTATATTAATTTATTTTTTAAATTATTCCCTATTTCTGTTTAATAGATTTATTTTTAAGAAATATTTTTAAATTATTAAAATATAACACAATGATTTAAAAAAAAAAAGGAGGTTAAATTAAGGTACGCCTTCTAGACGATCTTAGCTATGGATTCCTGGAAAATCCACGTAATAATTATTTATGATGCTAATAAGGTGCAATATCCTTGTCCATGGAATACATGCACTTTCATGGGACTCAAAAATTAAGGGATTAACTTACATCAAATAGTTAATACAACCAAATCCAAATCAAACCTTCTACTCCAAAAACTTAACTTTTCTTTTTTTTAAAAAAAAAAAAAACTTGCCCGGGGTGAAGGACCGGTTCAGCTGGGTTTTGTGACTATGGTTGGGATTCCTTGGGTCAAACAAAAAGAACCATGGTCTTGCAAAAATGCGATGTCTAGCGATCAATTAATGTTAGGCCCTTTTAACTTTCTTCAGCTTCCTAATCATCTAATATAATATGTCATGGCCCATCTACTTAACTGTTCATCTTTCTTTTTCTTTTTTTCTTTTTAATTCTACCTTCCATTTTTTTGAATTGAATCCTTTTTATTTTTAAATTTCATTGATTTTAAATTAAATTTTATAATTTTTATTTATTTATTTTTTATAAGCGTTTATTTTTATTATCATATCATTAATTAAAAAATAGTTATAAATGTTTTTTTATTAAACATGGTGGAGTCCATGATCCATATCATGAGTTTAGCAGGTTAAGCCATGAAATCCAAGTCGATCTAATAAATCATTGTCTAAATATTAAAAAAATATTATCTTGAATATTTTGTTAAGTCAAACTATATTTTTTACCAGTCGCCTGGGTTGCCTTCAAATCTGTCAAGTCGATTGAATCATATTAGGACAACTTTGACTCAGGTTAATTTAAACCCAAGTTAGGTAAAAAGTTGGTTCAAAAGATTTCAAAGTTGTTCGCCAGGTTAGGTCTCTTTTTTATTTTTTATTTTATCTAAATTCCATCTTCTAATTTTTTTCTTATGATTGAATCCATTTTGATTTATTTTTTAAACTTTATCCTTCACTATTTGATTGATTTTGAATTAGTCTTCAGAATTTATTTCAGTTTGTTATTTATGAAGTCATCATAATCTCAAATAAATATCATTGTATTTGATTGATGCTCAATTTTACAAGTATTTATTTTTGTTATCATATCATTAAGTAAAAATTAGTTTTTTTAAAAAAATAAAACATTGTTAAACCCAGTAAAGTCCACGATTTGGGTCGCGGGTTTACAGATTAAGTCACAAATCGATCTAATATGTTGTCTTCTCAATATTAAAATAAAAAAGACATCATTTTTAATTTTTTTTTTAAATTCAAACCACTCTTTTTACCGATTATCTGTGTTGCTTTTGGACCCGTCAAGTTAACAGGATCATGTTAAGGCAACTATCACGTAGATTAATCTTAAAATCGGGCTAGGTAAGAAGTTAGGTTTCAAGGTTAACTTGTTAAATCGAGTTTAATAACAACCATATAATTTCTTGTGATTTGAATATATTTTTTTTATGTTCAAATTTTTTTTTTGATATAACCCACATTATAGCGTATTAACAAAAACATTAAAACATATGAGGTGGTGAACAGTATTCATATAAAAAGTGAACCACCTAAAATGTTTTCCTTTTCATTTAGGTCTTTTTTCTTTATTGAGTCATTATACTTCCTATTTAACAAACCTCAATCTTTTTTTTCATTAGTGTTTTTTTTTATTTGATATTTTTGCTTCCCATCTAACATTTGCAATGAGGTTTTGAAAAATTAAAACCAAGCAAAACATGAAATGATGTCTAGAATCATGAAGATGTGATGTAATACATGCGAGATGAAGAAAATATTAAAAAAACAAATGAAAATACAACATAAAAAAAACAATTTATTATAGAGTGCTATAATTATCCATAATTTAATATATCATGTTAGATTGACTTGGGATTGACTTTAATGATTTGTTTTGCTTTGCTTTAAATGGGGCTCTCGTAATGTTGAGAATACGTTTCAATATTAAATTAATACTTGATTGAAATAATTTTTTTTATTAATTTAAGTTAATTAAAACTTTAAAAATTTAATTTAATTTTTTTAAAAAAAATTATTTCACCCGCAATCGTAGTATTGCGATGAATCAAACTAGTATATATTTAGAAAATAACCCAGAGTTAAAGGTTTTCTTGTAGGTTTTTCTCAAGGCTAAGGACTGGACAAATTGATTAAAATTGCAAGATTTAATTAAGCTGTGATATTCTTTAAAAAGTAAGATACGTGGCAATTCAGCAGCCGATCATACGCAGCAAAATATCAAATTATCTCTAAAAAGTTGAGGGACCAAATTGACCATTAAACAACACAGTTGCCTAACACGTAATTAAAATTTGGGAAGCTACCAAATTCCATCCGATGAGAGAATTAAATTCGTATCAGCATATAATTTATGAAAAAAATATTATCAGGAATCTTTTAATTTTTAACCATAAGCTTATTAGGAATCTTTTAAATTGGAAGGAAATAAAAACAATTAGTGGAAAGTATATTGTGATGTACAAGTCCAATTCAAGTCGTGGTCCATTGAAAATGGTCGGTCACATGTGATCATGGCTCCTCCAGTGCTTCTGGAAAGTCCTCCATTACATATATATTCGTGGTATAGGAATAATCCTATTCCTGCCCAAATTAATTTACAGTTCTATAGCAACATTGATCTGTATGAGGGCCATGGCTTGATTCTCTAGCCATGTTCGATCACATCATTCAGCAAGAATTTCACATAGTTAATCCTAAAGGGTATTGCTCAACTTATCAGGTCTTGAATTTACTTATCTGAAGTTGCTAGTTCGAGTGTCACAAACCTCTGAGCAATTGAAAGCTTATATTGTCGTTAACTTCAAGGTCTCAGAGAATTAATCGAGGTGCGCGTAAACTGACCCAGACATTCACAATTAAAATAATAAAAAAGAATTTCACATAGTTGAGTTTGACTCAATATGCATGAAAATGTACTCTTTGAAGAATATATGTTTAACTTTTGTAAAATAAAAACAAGGGGTGATGAAGAAGATGAATGAGAATAGTAGCCGAGCTAGGAAATTCTTTTTGAGGGTTAAGATCAGGAAATAATTTTTAGGGGGTCTAAATTTTAATTTTATTAGTTTTAATCCCAAAATCGATCCGAGCCCCAGCTGCCAGTCTTTCCTAGCTACGCACATGAATAAATAAGAAAATATAGAAAGAGTGAGATTTATAATTCGATTATTAAATATATAATATATGAATATTGGTTTTCGAGCAAGAAAAAGGGTCCTTGACTCATAAATGACTCATTGCAACTCCATTAATTGTATACAAGTTTGATGCCATAAGACTGTATATATACGTTTACTAAAGTCAAAGGATCTTAGATTTTTGTCAACGGGTTATTGTCTTCTGTCAAAATACACTGCCACATGCTAGATTCTCCACTGCCAAGAGTGCCAAGTGGAGTTTCATTTAATTTCAAGATCAAGAGAGAAGAAGAGTTCATGCTGAAAGCTCAGAAATAATGGTGAAGAACACCTTGGGAAAGCTCACTAACCCTAATATTGATCAACATTTATCAATTTCCAACCAATAATTTTGTAAGAAAGTGCTACATGATCTTGAAATAAAGCCAGGCTGGTCGTCCCCTTAATTTTGACCTCGGATCGTGGCTGGTTCCAACAATTTTGTCCACATAATTATTTCTCTTTTAGGATGATTATACCTAGCTACCAACTAGTCATTTAACCCATGCTTTGCTGTGGATTATGGTTATTTTTTTAAATATCAGTTATTTAGATTGTTTCAATGTAATTTTTAACATAAAAAATTTAAAGTATAAATTAAAAAGTCTATACAAATATCTCATTAAATAAATTAATAATCATTTATGTAAAAATATGCTTGGCTGAACGTGGAAGAAATATTATTTCAAAATAATTATTTTTTGTACAAAACTAAACCTACCTGTATAAAGTAAAATAAAAATAAAATAAAAAATCAACAAAAATTAAACACAAAACAAAATAGTTTTTTTTAAAAAAAAACTTTTATCAAAAAATAGCTTGGAAAAAATGTGGTTTAGGTATTGAGATAGACAAACAGATAGAAAAGAATATGAAACTAACCACAAAACAACTTTTTTAAATAATGTAGAATGATAAAATCACAAAATATAATGAGGAAAAAAAATTCATAATCGTATTAACACTTAAAACTTGTGACCCGTGTGATTAAATGGAAGCATTACAAATGAAAAAATTGTGAAGCCCAATCCCAAATAAATCAAACACCGAAGGATGTATTTGGGGAAAAAATCAACCACATAAAAGAATTAATTAAAAAATAAAGGTGGAAAACAAAATAAAAAATAAATTTGAGAGTATTTAAAAATTAAATTGCAGGGTTAAATCGAAAAGAGAAAAACAATTAACAAAAGGAAAAAATATCAAAAGAATGAAGGCTAAATTGAAAAACAAAATAACTTAAACTTTGATTGAATGATTGAATTGAATATTAATAAAACTTTAACTAAAGATCCAAGGGTAAAAATGATAAATCAAGAGAATAAAGATCGAATTGGTGAAAACAATATATGAAAAGTTATAATTTAAAGACTAAATTGAAAATATAAAAAAAAAACTTTTCTAAAAGGATCAAGGACGAAAATAAGCAATAAAAAATATAAGGATTGAAATTGAAAAACAAAAAGAAAAAAAAGGAACAAACATGTACTTTAATTGAAAGGGAGAGAAAAGTAGGAAGAATAAAGAAGAAATGACCATCGCCGATAAACCGTCGGATCACCACTGACACACTTCATACCAGGAGGAAAAGCACGTGACAACGCTTCTAGCAACACTACAGAAGGTCATTTTCGGACAAACAGTGGGGTCACATATGCCATTGAAAAAGTGTGGATACCACCAGCGCGCTGACATGTGAAAAACATTCACCAACAGTTTTTTAGAATTTAATATTAAAAATAAATGTTAAATTAACCAAAAAAAACCTCATAACCCTGGAAATAACGAATAAACTAATGTGAAGGCACCAAAACACCCATGAATGCATAGAATCTATTTTGTCTTGTCTAAGAGAAAAGAAGTATTTTATTTATTTTAAAGTTTGTGCAAAGTATAAAAAAAAACTATTAGTCAGTGGGTTTAAATTTTGTTGACCTTGGAGGTAAAAGAGTATTTTTACTGTACCAAATAATAATAATAAAAAACAATAATATTCATGTTCAATCTTTTAATGATCAATGAATCAGTGTAAAAAGATCAAAATACTCTTATATCTTAGCCTTCCAATTTTTTCACTGAGAGATGCAAAATAAATTCACTGTAACTAAACAAATTTATATGTTGCAAAACTTTATATATATATATATATATATATAACAAATACATGAATGGATCAAAATCTTTTTTATCATAAGAAAAATACTTAAATATGACAATCGGTATATCTTTTAGAGAAAAAAACAAAATAAAATAAAAATTGAAGCAAATGAACAAGATGTGTACCTCGAGTCCATCAATTTAAAATTTTAATAAAGAGTCTTTTCGTAGGAAAAATATTTCATATTCATGAATTAAATTAAAATTCTCAAAGTAAAGAACTATTATACAATATAATTTCGATAAATAAATTAAATAATATATTTATTCATGCCTCAATTAAATAATATCTTGATTAATTAATAATAATTATAAAAATATTAATTTATGGAGTCTTAATTGTATATGTATGTGTATACGTGAATATGAGTGGATTTACATGGAAAAGATGAAGGCAGTTGCTCTATTATTTATTTATTTATTTATTTTTGTAAATAGTCATAAAGCTCTTGATAGTTTTATTGGTTCAAATTTTCCCTTCTTGTTGTTATACATTTGTCCCGTAAAATTCTTAAAACTTGTCCTACGTAATTAGCATAACTACTTCTAAATGGTTTCTTTCTTTGGAATGATTATGTATGAAAGCATGGTTTAAATGTGCTATTTTGTGATTTATCAATTCAAATTTTTATCTAAATATTTTTATTTAAGTAAAATAATTATGTAATTTTATATTGTTGTGTTGTTATTGTTATATATATAGCTCTAATAGAGAACACTTATTCTCAATCAATATATATATAT
>Ga0325403_1006449_pt1 | contig 11171 bp, 10 predicted proteins | sample PopdelMetagenome_19_FD_205665 | JGI IMG/M metagenome (GOLD analysis project Ga0325403, IMG submission 205665) | Populus deltoides microbial communities from Bellville, Georgia, United States - Xylem-PdKOR-R4 | ecosystem: Host-associated > Plants > Phyllosphere > Stem > Wood/Secondary xylem...
GAGGGGGTACCGTAATGATTCCAATTCCATCGATAAAGATGGTTTTTGGTGGCTGAACAACACATTACTCGTTGCTCGAAAAGTGTGGGGCTGCCCACTTGATATTACTAAAACAATATTTCATGTTATTTTAAATATTTAACATTTATTAAAATATAAAAACATCACTAAATGAACTTGATATTACAAAAAAAAAATCATGCTTTAAAGATGAAAGAGCTCTTACAATAAATTATTTACACTAATTTAAAAAAAATGAAAAGACTAATACAACCTTGATTGAAAGATAATTTAAAATTTTATTGTAAGGTTAAATAATAATTTTACTTAAAAATAAAAAAAATAATTAATTTAAATCTTATACAATTTATAAAAAACAATTATATCATAGTAAAAATAGTACTTTATCCTTGATATCTAATTCAATGATTTTATGAACAATTTTATCATTACACTAGGATTTTGTTCTTAAGGCCGCCCCTTAATTAGAGTGTCTTTCCTTTATCTTAAACGTAAACAAATACTTTTATTTTATTATTCGAAGCCCAATTAGAGGCCGCTGCTCCATATTACGTGAGAGCAGGGCCCAGTATTTGAAGATAGATGGTTCAGAAAGTTAAACAGAAAACTAAAACAACCTGGGCTTGTTTTAAGCCCAACCCAACCCACAATACATGCAAAATGCTGAGACATTGAGAAATTTGCACACACTGATGGGCCAGTTTCCCTCTTCATATTCACCTTCGGTACTCCAAAAAACAAAAGCCCAATAACAATGTTTTTTAAAAAAACAAAAAAAAAAAACCTGGAAGTCATTGAGAAAACGTTGCACTCCTAGATAGGAACATTCTTTTTACTTTTTTGACCAAGGACAATTATGTACTTTCATCCAATTTCTGAATGGTAAAATAATTTAAATGCCCCTAAAAATAAAATCTGCAAGGCTGGTGTAGAGGGACTTTTTCATATTTTTACATTTAGCTTGGGCATTTTTTACGTTAGAAAAAATGGCAAGTAAATCAAAGAACTAAAGCGATTAGTGAAATACTTCATTCGAATACTATAAAAGGGTTACAATTTCAACCTCTACAAACTCTATTCCTACCAGAAGGGGCTCCTTTTACCTTCCAGTGGTAGCCCTAATGTTTAACACAGTACTAGTAGCCTTCCTCTCTTGAACATCTACATATAATTTGCATATTATAGAAACAAGGAAAAAAAAAACAAAACTATGAATATCATGTACATATACTTTGCATATTATAATCAAGTGATCAAATGCAATTTCACAAGGTTGACTCCTCCCAGCAGCATTGACATTCCAGAAGGATTCTCTGCACACACTTCAAGAGGGGAAAGTGCAATGCTCCCACCTTCCTTCCGAGTCCACAAACTTGATTCAAGACTCTCCCTTTCAAAATTGTCCTCTTCTGTCCACCTTTGAATGTCTAACAATCATGCATTGGCAAACTTATCATTATCAAATTATGTCAACCTCTCCATTGCAGCTGTAACCCATTCTTCATCTCAGCAATACCACTTTTACTTCCTCTATCTACATGTCAACTCTGAACTGGCTGAGGTTTATCACTGAAACCTCTAGCCATTTCACCAGCCAGAATAACGTTTCTGGCTGTGCTTGGTGTGCTAGTAAATAACCACATATTCATCTATAGCCTTTTTTCCACCCCTTTTTCCTTCTCTGCCCAAGACTCTGCAGTGCTTCATTGGCTTATTATAAATTTTCTTATTTTGTAGTTGGGAAGGGTGTTGGAGAAGAGTTTTGTGGAAAAAAGGTGTAAATAATATATATATATATATATATATATATACACACACCACCCCTTGTTCACTTAGAAATGCTCCTTGTGGAACTCGAACTTTGTGGAACCTTTTTGATTGAAATCATAGCAGAGCTTGCCTAGTTCTTTAGCCAAGACTGGTGCTCCGCAGTAAAACACACCTGCTCCAAAACCATAGTGATATGATTAGAACAGGAGGATAGGTTTTCTGTGTTAAAAAAATCTGTTAGCTAGAAGGTATACTCACCTATCCTTGCATTACAGTGCTTGGAACATAATTTAGAAAGAACCTTCTTCCAATTAGGCCTTGCAAAATGCGTTCGCACCTAATGATAAAACGAGGAATTGTTAGTAGACCTGCATGGTCTAATATTTCAGTCCACTATTGTCACTTGTCTGCAAAGAGTGTAATTTATGTGTAATTGAAGGTGTCAGAAAATTTGGAAAAGCCCTACTGATATAACATGCGAGCCGCAACATGAACATGCAATGAGCCTAAACAAAATTATTAGTATTACCCTGGTGCCAGAGACAATGTCCACACCGTTTTTCGCATGGTTTAAGGCTTGGACCATGGTAATGAGGGTTGATCGAGCATCGCCTTCCTCATACACACTGGTCAAGTAATTATGCATCTCAATCACACCCTGGAATAGTCCAACGACAAAGTCAACAATCAAGGAAACCAAGCAAAACGGGAATTTTTTTTGTAATTTACATAATTTCAAGCTAAGTTGACATTAATTACCCTTTGATCAAGCTCTGCAACTTCATTCATGACTCCTTTGAACCAATCAAAAGAACTTTGCTCCCTTGTTACCCAATAGAAATAAGCGTTGGTGGTCCTTACAGCCTTCTTACGTTTTGGTGAAACTTTGTTAGAGGTTGATGTATCATTGCTTCCAATGCTCAGGTCTGATGTCCTACTGATATCCAAGACCGAATCCTGAGAATGAGAATCAGACTTGTGACTGTGCATTTAGAAGACTATCATGGATTAAGTCTGGAAATTTTCTATAGTTCGCAATACAGAATCTATAGTATTAAAGGAACGATCATGTGTATACATTGCAGATTGGAAAAGTGAAAGTCAGGTTTCTAGTCACTTACTGCCTGCTCCTCCATTTTGACAATGTTATTAAGCAGATCTTTGAGAATGCTGATGAAAGGTGTTGCTCCAATTCCCAGACCAACAAGTAACAACACATCATATTTACGGTAATCTTGTGCCGGTGCACCATAAGGCGCATCTATCAAGAGCTTTGGCAAGCTGTCATTAGAGAGGAAAGTTACATAAACAATATAATCACAAAATGCTATCCAAAGGAAAAAAAAAACCGGAATGGGAAAGGAAAAGGGAAACATAGACATATTCTGTACCCTTTTTTTGTTGTTTCATCAGCCCTGAGAAGTCCACTCTTACCGGCTACAGGACGTTCACAGGCTTCAGAGAACACTCTTCTTAGTTCTTGAGTCCAGTCACCTAGCTGCCGAATGTGAACACTGAGGTAGTCATCACCAGGTGCGGAGGTAATTGAAAATGGATGCCTGGGTGGAAAAATAAAGCATGCTGATTGTAAGTTCTGGAGAAAATCAGGTATCAGAGCAAAGAAACCAACTGAAACCGTTGATATCAATCGATCATCAATTACAAAGGAAAGAAATCAAATACTGATTCCTAACAAATTTATTTTTCACTAGCTTTCATCAGAAAATGAAAAAAAAAATCATACAAAATAATGACCATATCCCATAAAGCGAATAAGCACAAAATGAGCAAGTTTCTTGCTAGCAGTTGGCCTAGATGTATTTTACAAGCACCTTTCTCTGGTAGACTACAACTGAAAGTGTTTTAAACTACCAAAAAAGCCATTTTCATGTGAGTTAAGAAATTAATAGTGATTTACCACTCAAATAGAGAAACAGCAGGGCACTGGACAAACATGTACTGTCCACTCTTGTACCGGAATTGGGGAGGCTTAGACATTTGCAATGTGAGAACATTTCCAGGATAAATTGCAACCTGGATGAAAAAAAGAATTATGACAAAAATCTAGTACAGTAGGTTCTAAACTTTACAGAAGTACTGTGCCAGTTTATAGGGCTCTTTCAAGATGGTAACATTTAGACATTAACCATAAGATCGAACTGAAATGACAGAGGTCTTCAGGATGTTATACCTTGAGAAGCCTGACAGTATAGAAGCCAGATCGAAAAAACCTCAGCGCCCTTTCTCCGGCATATAGTAAAACTGGAACAGAAAGATACATCCATGTCTGCAAGCAATAAATCGCCGTCAGTTTACAATCTCAAACAAGAAAAACATTCACTGCCATTAAAAGATTTCAGATTCATACCGTCTTTTTGTACCATCCATGCACCATATACAGGAATACACCATGGATGGTGAGCAGGATGTAGACAATGACAAACAAGTGGTGCGAATACCAGAATGCATTGTATCCAGTGAGCCTGTCAAAGGGTTTTGGAAACTTAATGAGGCTCCTCCTGAACCATCTTGTTGCAAGTGTAAATGCAATGGCCATGCTGATCACCATTAAGATTCCAGTCACACCTTCAGCCCCTCTAGCCAGTTTTGCATATGAAGGTTTGTTTCCACCAAAGTCATCACTCAGGTATGCTCTGTATTGCTCATCAGATGAATTTACAAGCCTTGGAAAATCACAGACTAGATGGTTTCCAGCATGGAGAATCACACCAATTACAATTGCTGCTGCTATGGTCTGCATGTGTGTGAGAAATATTAAATCAATGCAATTTACCATAAGTAATTAAATAAGTTTATATATAAAAAAAAAATCATTTTGTGCTTAAATGGTGTCATTTTGTACATCATCAAGATTGATTTAAGCTCGACTCAAATTTTCAATATCTTTTATCGGTGGTAAAATAGCTTTGAATTAGTTATGAATTTACTCTTTTATTTTATAGCACACGGAGCATTTGGGTCTTAGCTAGCATAAGCAGAGCCTTTAACTGATGAGAATTTAAATAAACAAAAAAATTGTTTATGTATGTTAATGTTTTTTTTATTAACGTGGGTGTTTGGGTTAGTTTGTGCGTATCTTAACTAATTTTAGGAATCTTGAAGTTAACAATCATATAAATTTCCAGACCTTAAAATTTATAAAACTCGAATTTGTAATTTTTAAAAAATAAAATTAAAATTTAATAAGTTAAACTACCTAAGATTATTTTATTCGCTAATTCTTAGATGCTGTAGCAGTAGCCCTTGGAAAAGACTAGTGTTTACGAAGATCAAATCCCCACAGTAGGAATAATCCTCTAGATTTGACCCATCTCCCCTAAGTTTAACCAAATGAAAAGAGAGAACAAATTGTAATTCCTTTCGACGAAGTGTCCTCGTTACCAAACACGAATTTAAGAACATGTTTGGTCACGGGAAAGGACAAGCCATTACAACATAAGTATTTTATAAAGCTGGTTGGTGTTTGTATGAAAATAAATAATTTAATAAAAGATAATTACTTTTAAAAATAAATATTTATTTATAAAAAATAAAATAAAATAAAATAATTTGTTTTTAAAGTAAAAGTAATCAATTTTTTGGAAAATAGTTTATAATAACAACAATAATAATAGTGAAAAAATAAAAAATAATAATTTTATTTATGTAATTCATAAAACATGATCATAAGAAAATAAGTAATCAAATATATTAATAAATAAAATATCTATTTAAAAATAAAGAAATTACAAATTTTAATAAACAATTTTAGAAGGAGTAAAAAAATTATAATTTTATTTATAAAAAAATAAGAACTAAATAAAACAATACAAAATTATCGATTTATGTGGCTCTTTTCTTTCAAATTCCTTCTTCGACAACAAAATTCATATGCTGTGGCTAACATTATTTAATAAAAAAAGAGGGGTATATATGAAAACCTTTAAGTTGCCAGCTATCGCTGCCATCTCGGGATCAATATTTTAGGCACTGAAAAATTATTGTATTTTCATTGGCTAAGACCAACCAATATATTGACTTTCTTGCAAAGTCTTCTATATGGGACCCTAGAAGGATGTAAACGTATTAAAAAAGCAATACAGACAAGAAGAGGAGGGAGGGGGTCGGTAACCTTGTACATACCTTGTGAAAGTTGATATTGTCGTCAAAAGGCACCAAGGGACCCAACCTCGTGGACCTCAGCCAAGTGATGGTATTTCTACACACAGGCAAGAGAATTAGAGCCATATTGAACTTCAATGTCTCTGCTGCTCCTTTGGCTGTTAGGAGACAATAACCCATTACTTGAAAAGCATTCTTTTGCTTGTATTGAAAGAATTTCCATGTGAACAGCCCTATCATTATCATAACCCATAATGTCAAAACCCAAATTCTTCTCCAATTCTCTTGAAAAAAGTATACGCATTGCTTGCTCACTCTCCTTATTGGGCTCCTCTTTCTTAGCCCTTGTAGATTTTGGCTCAAGGCTTGGCTTGTGTAGCTCAGAGCTTGACTGTAGTTCAGATACGTGTCCTTTTGTAGAAGGAGTGTTTCTAGCTGCCACAGCTACATATCATTTTAAGCAACAACAAGAAAACAAGGTTGCATCAAAATCACCAGCAGTGGAGTTACAGAAAAAATGGAAAAGAGAATCTTGATCATGTCAACTTATTACACTACAATTGATGCAGAGTGGAGCACGCGTAATGCTTTATGTATGAGTGAAGGCTAAGCATTATTTGAGAGGTCAGGTTCAAACAGTGGCAGGAATAATAGTTCAGATCATCAAAATCAATTTTAAAATTTAAAAAAAGTACAGGTCATCAAGGCACTTCCGATACAGTAAATAACACTTGTTTATTTAGCTGTACGCCGACCTCCATCCTTTCTTTTCTAGCTTGGATCGTGAATAAATTATTTATATTTAAAATGTCGATCCTCTACCATGAGAAATAAACTGTCCTACCATCCGAGCCAGTCTCTAGGATCCATATAAAATCTGGAGTGGTAAAGTTTCATGCTCCTAGAAATCTACAAAAGGTTCGTTCCATTTTGGCAACAAGAGAAATGACAATACGTAATTCGAAAGCCTATTGGATAAAGAATCAATGTTTACGCTACCAAATTGAAGAAAGACGCTTAAGAAAATCTTGAGTTGGTTGGTGACAATGACAACTGTGTCAGACGATGGCCATTCACGTTCAATTTTTCGTTGAATTTATCATTACTTGGTGGACAACCTTTTTTTTTTTTAATGTTAGTACCGGTCCTGAAAACATCTGAAGTTTGAACCAGCTTTGCCTCAGAAACTGCGTACCTCTACTTAAAACTTAAAAGTCTTCTATGCTATAACAGACGTGCATATTAAAGTGGAAAAGAAAGCCAGGGAGCTGTTCAACTACCACAAATATTCTTCAATATAAATAAGCTTGCTTAACCAGATTAATTAGTTGTGCCATTTGTAAGAAACGATTGCCATTTCTCTCTTCTTCTGTCATTCTTCTTCGAGTACGGTTCAACAACATCGAGACCCAGTAAGATTTGGTGAATTAATTTGTTAGGAACATGGACTTTGCTATAAAATTGCAACTGCTGTGCCTCTTTCTTATTATTTTTTTCCCCTGTTGATTATTGTGACCCAGAACAAGACAGGGGATCAAATTTGACTCTGATTAAACAAATTTAGTTAAATAATGCTTGGAACCCAGTATGAAAATAAATAATGAAGATAAATATTATACTAAGCCCACCTAATTGATTCTAGAATCGCTATAGTATTTCATGGGATTTACCAAACATGCATGAAAAAAGAAAGGAAAAAAAAAAAACATTAGCGTTTATCTGTCAGTAAAATTAACGAGGACCCGCACCTCGATGTAGCCAAATCTTTCTGGGTCCAACTCTTCCATGATCAAAGCTGCGTATTCCTCTGCTTGTTCTTTTAATCTTGATAACTTATTTGCAGAAGCACTTAGCATGATAATCTACCAATTCATGTAAAGAAATTATAAAGTTAATGAATATATAATATTGAAAACAACAGTATTGACGGTCACTAATTTCAGCTTTTCATGCAAATCAAGGGAGATGGTCCAAAAGGCCCCCACCAACCCCACTGAGAAAATCATTATATATATATATAGAAGAAGGTTGCCGTCTCTCAACCTGAAACTCTTGAAAGAAAGACCCCAGTTCATAAGATGCTTGAGAACGTGGGAATGGCGTCAGAGATCAAGAAAAAATTGAATCATGTCTATTCTATTGGGTTGGTTAGTTTTAGAATTTTCATAAATTTAGGGTCACCGAATCCTCTCCTTCTTCAACGATTATCTTAATAGAAAAAATGACACCCTGTTTATTGAGATAGCCTGCTATCTTAATTTATAACTAAAGAGCTTGGGCAATATTCATGATTTAAAGGGTCATCTGTTTTTTATTTAATTTAATTATTCTACCTCATATTTGGAAGGTCGGTTCTTATTTTATTTCCACAATAATTTGACAGGCTGTTGGCTAATTCATGCACGTTACTTTAAGATTAAGCACTTAATCAATGTAACTAGTTAAGATTAAATTAATTGAATTCGAGAGAAAGACATGATTAATTATAATGTCTTCTTAAATTCATTTGCAGTACCTCTTTGACTTCTTCTTCAGTGATTCTACCGTCTTCGTTCTTGTCCACCCTGTAAACATAACAGCAGAAAAGTAGTTTATCACCTAGTTTATCCGCTAATTCAAGATTACTTGATAGTGAGAAGAGAAAAATGGCAGAAAATATTGTATAATCACTTTTTCAATAATTGGGGTTCGGAGGAAAATACAGTTCTATCCTCTCTCTCTCTCTCTCTCTCTTTTTTATCATTTCTAGTACAGAGTTCGGAAAAGAGACAAACTGGGTTCCGATGGACCAAAACCATGTTGGTTTTCGTCCATCAAAATGTCTTTGCTTGCATGATCTCAGATAAGAGTGAGATACTTAACATACAATATTTGTTTTTTAAGAAAAAGAAAAGGAAAAGGATGAATTAATTAATGAACAAAATAAGTCATCAATTAAGTTTAATTATATTATACACTAGTCCGTAAGAAGGCGTACATATCGAAGAAGATCTGGAGTCGAGAATCAAAGCTTTGATCGGTAATTTGTGACCAAAACTCGTAAAGCTCATCTCCACAAATCTTGTCCGCTTTCAATCTTCTTCTCCTTCCCAATGCATCAAAAAGCTCCAAAGCAAACTCCTTCGAATCTTTCATTCCTTTTCAAAACACAAATCTAAAAAATTAATTTCCAAGACTTCATACGAACATGACAACTAAATCTTCAGTACTTTTGTTGCCTTTTTTATCCATAAATAATGAAATCCAAGTAGAAAAAAAATCAATAATTTAGACTCGGTTCGTGCTTTGAAAGCTAGCTGGCTGCTTTCGCTAAAACCAAGAGAAAGAAAATAGAAAGTCAAGAGAGAATCGAACCTATGCATTGTGCAAAATCGGCCCGGTTAAGATAACCATCTTCAGCAAGTTTTTCAAAATTGCTTTGAACTTCACTCCATGCATCAACGCCATTAGTTTTTTTACTGTTCTTACTTATAAATCTCAATCCACGCAAGGCTTTTTGAGCACCAGACCGAGTCCGGTCCAGCTGCGCTCGCTGCTTTCTCAAAGCACGGGCGGCTAAAGCTGACTCAAAAGCACCACCGCCATTATTTCCCGAGGCTGATAAAATCCGAGCTGCCTGTCCATGACTCCAAGAAAACCTCCTTAACTCAGCTTTCAACTCATGCGAAAATTGCCTAGCTTTCGCTACAGCTTCAGCTTTTAACTCCTGAGAAAATTGCAATAACTTATTCGACGAACTCCGCCTGATCGTCGGCGATCTCGACACCGGAGTTACAGCTCCGGCAGACAGAGAACCACCAGTAGTGAAAGAAACATCATCGATGTTGATAACCGTTGATGTTGCTGGCTCAACACTACGAAGCACAATCGTGTCATCACCTTGTAAATCAAGTGTCACCTCAACAAACTCCTCGCCGGACTCAGTTCCCGGCGATGTTCCTGTGCTCATCGTTGCATTTCCGGGAAGCGTGTCCGAGGCCCATCTCCGCTCGTGTTTAGGCAATGAAGCTCTCATTGATTTTAGGTGAAATGGATTTTAGGTGAGTGACGAAGTAATAAAGAAGTGGAGGAGGAGAGGCAATGTTAGTATTAGTAGTCGTCGTCGAAGAACGCGTTGGGAATCTAATGGAAAAGGCATGAATACGCGGAGTGTTGTGTTTCCTCCAGATCTTCTAGAGAGAGAAACAAAAAAAAATCTCTCTCTCGAGAGAGAGAATTTGAAGAACAAAAAGGCAAGAAAAAGACAAGCTTTAATAATTCTATGGGTGTGTATGTGTAAAGAATGGGCTAAAAATGCAGGGGACCAAGAGAGAGAATTTCTATACAGAAATGGGATTGTATTTTGAGTGCTCTGTGACCACTTAGCTAGGAATGGTTTTGTCTCTCTCTTTTATGCTCGAGCTAGCTAGTAAAAGTAGTCTTCTTTTCTGTTTTTGTGACCATTTATTTATTTTTGGCATAACGCGTGCGTTTACACTCGAGACATTGAAGAAAAAGAAAAGGAGCTGTGGAGCTCCGAGGATAAAAGAGAAGCGGAGGCCTTGGAAATGTGTGTGTGTGTGTGTGTGAGAGAGAGAGAGAGGGAGAGAGAGGTATATATTTTTATGCTTGTGGTGTTGGTGCCCGTTTTAGGTTTTTGATTTTTGGCGATTGTTTTAGAGTCAACTCCATCTAACATCACAACAGGGGGGTGGTTAATGATTATGAAAGTTTCCCTCTTCTTAAATTCCTTACTTTTATTGAGAAATTAGTATTTAAAACAATTTATTGTTTTGAATATATTAAATCGATCTAAAAAGCACATATTAAGTATTATTTGAAAAAAATACTTTTTAACGTTAAATCCAAAATCTTTACCTCTTATGTATAAGAATCTTGTTTTTGTTGTTCAAACTGTTTTACAGAGTGATTGTTTTTCCAAACTTCCGAAAATGCTTTTGGTTAAAATAAAATAATCCTGTTAGATGCCCTTCGAAATAGACACGGAATTTTTGAAAATGATTTCTATAATGATATTATAAGAGGCACCCGGAAGTTTTCGGGACAATTTAAACATTTTTCAAAATCGGGATTTCATTTTTCTATAATCGGTCAACCTGGTATTAAAAGATCTTTGGGCTTTGACCAGGCCCAAGCTGATTAATTAGATGTTGAAAGGCTCAGCAATGTCTATGGTTGGTTAACTTGAGACTTACTCTTCGAAGATAAAAAAGATGGTTGCTTTGATGTAAATCAAGAAGCAATAGAACGGTAGAACG
>Ga0325403_1006450_pt1 | contig 11171 bp, 9 predicted proteins | sample PopdelMetagenome_19_FD_205665 | JGI IMG/M metagenome (GOLD analysis project Ga0325403, IMG submission 205665) | Populus deltoides microbial communities from Bellville, Georgia, United States - Xylem-PdKOR-R4 | ecosystem: Host-associated > Plants > Phyllosphere > Stem > Wood/Secondary xylem...
ATAGAGTAACCAATAATTTTTTTGTAATTTATCTTTAGAATTTGGTATTATGCCACTTAATAGAGTATCCTCCAATGACAACATCTGCCTGATCGAGTTTTGTTGACTAGTTGGCTGCCAACTATTCTTGGCAGCATCGATCCCTCCTAAATTGTTATCATCTAAACCCAAAACTTCCAAACTACTGGTCTTGTTTGCAAGGGGATAGAGAAAGCTCAGGTCGTCATCATCCTCACCATGCATTTCCTAGATTGTTGACTTGAAGTGAAAGCCTCCATGGAGTAGATGTGCTTGCTAACGTGGGCTCTTTCCCAGTGAAGCTAGCTGTTGAATGACATCGAGACAAGTAATATTCAAGGCACTGGAGAGTGTTTCTGGAATTGGTCCACGGAAGAAAAAATTGTTGTGAATCTGAAGGAATCCGAGATTTGGAAGAGTGAGGCCCAAGTCTGGAGGAAGTCTCCCATGGAGTTGATTAAATGCAACAGGTAAGAAAATAAGAGAAGAGAGATTGCATACAGAGGAAGGGATAGTATCACACAGGATTGAAGTCATATACTTGTTTCCCCAGGCCAACTGCTGCAGACGATATCTAAGTCTCGCTGGATAGAATAGCTGAAGCTGTTGTTTTTCAGGTTTAGTATCCTGAGAAAGCTCGATTTGCCAATGTGGGGAGATAGGCTGTCCTCCGGCAGCCCCACAACTCTCTGCTGACAAGGATTCGTTCCACGAGCTTAGCATACCCAGAGGATCATTAGAAATATTTGTATTTGATTATTATTCTAGGATTAAAAAAAATGTGTTTAGTTGAAGAAATAAAAATAAATATATATAAAAAAACGTGTTTAGTTGAACTATACTTTAAAATAGAAAATGCATGAAAACATATCATTTTTATTACTAACAAGGAGAGTCTATTTCCTGCTCTAGGTAATGAGAAGCAAAAGGAGATTTAAATTATTTTCAAGAGAAGTTACCAACGTAATTAGCATCACATCACAAAATTTCGAAGACTATGCACAAGGAATCAAGCAAAAAAACACCTTGATTTTCATGATCAATCTCGTAAAAAGTAATGAATTAAATTTACAATTTGAATAGAAGTTATAATTTTTTAATCACAAAACTCTATTTCCAACATTTTCAATGCTGAAGCTTGAAATTAAAAGAAAGAAAAAATCAATGAGAGACAATGATAGCTCAATTCTCAAACAACATAATATTGAAGGATAAAATTAAAAAATTGAGTTGTTGGAGGGTGAAATTGAAAAAAAATCAATTCAAAAGATTCAAAAAAATAAATCAAATCAACCTGCCAAACTCGTGACCCAAGTTTTTAAGATTGAGATAACCTCAAAGAAAGCGAATAAAAAAATTACGAAACCCAATTAAAAACGAACCCAAAAAAATGAACATAAACAACCTGGATCAACTTGCAAAATTCACGACCTTAGTCATGAGATAGGGAAAACTCTATAGAAAACAAATAAAAAAATAATCTGAAATTCAATTTTCAACCAATCTAATGTTAAAAGATGAAATAAAAAAAATCAATTAGAAAAAACAACAAAAAAAACCTGACTCGAATCAACCCAAAGCTAACAAGTTAAACTCATGATTTGATTCATGAAATTGAGATAAATTCATAGAAATTAAATAAAAAAATTACAAAACTCCACTTCTAATAAATCTAATGTTGAAAGTTGAAATTAAGAAAAAAAATCCATAGAATCACTATATAATCCAACATTAAAAAAATAAACAAAACTTATATACAAAACACAATTCCTAAAACAATCTAATATTGAAGATAATATTTTGTTAATATTACTATAATAATTTAATCATACTCTTTAGTTTTTTTTTTTTAATTAATGCTACCTCATGTACATGGCATGCATTGTTTTAGAACATGTAGCAATGAAAAACATTAAATTTCTTACAAAACAACGCAATTTTTCAATTAAAAAAAATATAATTTAGATAGTTGTTCTTAATTGAAAACTTCTAAAATTCCAAGACTAAGATTGATACAATAGGTTGTTTATTGACAAATATGAGACTACTTATAGTCGTGGGGCATTTTTTAGGTTAGTAAAATCAATAAATTCTCTTAGATATGTATTTCAAATAAAAAAAATGGAGGAAAAATTTAGATTTTTAGTTTTTAAATTAAATTCACAACAAGAATTTATCACCATTTATCTAAATCTAGGTCTCGCTCACCACTATCATAACCCTAAATGGAAAATTTTGAGAAAATATGGAAGGTTTTGACAGGTCAGATTATAAATGATGGATTTTCCTATTTTCTTTTTCAGAGACAGCTGCAATACTTGATAAGATATTTAATTTGCTTATAAAGCATTTTACTAAATGTTCAATTAATATTATTTACATCTCAAATATATAACCATAGTTGTAAATTCTCAAAATAATAGTCTCGAGTAAAATTAAAATGTTTTGAATATTAGTTTGAGATTTTCTTAATATATTTATGCAAACATTTCATTTCAAGGTTTTAGCATTTTATTAAATTATTCATTAAATTAACTAGAATATTTTCAATTTCAAAATTCAATTAATTGTAGCTACTTAATTTGGGATTTTTTTAAATATATTTATGCAAACATCTCATCTCAAGTTCATGGAATTTTGAATACATTATTCAATTAAATTAACTATAGATTTTCTCAATTTCAAAATTCAATTAATTGTGATTTTTTAAAAAAATATTCTTAAATCAAGATATCTAGAGAACAACACAGTAGTTGCATTTGGAGCACAATCTTGTTGCATTAATATTTCGTAGATGTATGATAATACTTAATCGTAATTTTGGAAAAGGTCTTACCAATATTTAATTTACTAAATTTGTTAAATGATTAGTATTATGTAGTGTTAATCACACAATAATTAAGGGCATCATGGCACAATCAAAATGTGTGTATTGATCATTACACAAGACGAACTAAGCCTACCCCAATTCAAGCATGTATCATCAACAGTCCATCAACAGATTAAACTAGCCAAGCATGTTCCTTAGCCACAGCAGTTAGTCCTCCACTCTTCGAAACTACACAGTCGAGTCGTGCTTGTTCTTGGATTGATGAGGGGGGAAACAATGGTTACTTGGAAAAAAGTAAAAATCATTTGTATATATCCCACTCCATATATGGTACGTAGCTTTTCATGCGAAGCATATCTCTGAAACCACGAAATTTGCTGGCTTGCACTTTTTTTTTTTTTTTTTTTGCTGTAACGTGTAATGCAGTTCATGGCCAAAAGAAAGAAAGAAAAAGTTTACAAAAAGCATTATGCCTAAAACAGTAGAAAACCAAGAACCAGAAATCTATCTTTGTAGGATTGGTTTGGTGTTCATTTGCTGTCCTTATTTGGAATTGAGTTGTTGGGCTATAAATGCACAATATCTGATATATAATCATAGATTGTGCATTACTAGCCTGCATACCAAGAAGGGAGACTTGTAGTGATAATATTTTTGCGAGTAAGAGGAAAATAATGGAGCTTTCAATGGGAAACAATGGTGGTGCTTCGGGCGATGAACATGAAGCAGCTTCGAACTCAAGAAATAAGGGAAAGAATGCTTACCATCGCCATTCTAATCAACAGATTCAGCAGCTTGAAAAGTACAAGACTAGCATCACTCTCTTTTCAAGGACTTTGTTTTATGTTCTTTAAGCAAAATATAAAAACAAGATTTTGATCTTTATATGTTGCATTTGTTGTTGTTTTTTATATGGTTTTTGTTTGGCTATTTTGACATGTTTTTCCGATTGATTCATAGTTTCACCATCCATTGATTACTGTGAAGCTTCTGTTGATGTTCACGAGGAAATCTATAAATTTTGGTGTTTTCACTCTTGGCTTGCTCTTTGTTGGTAAGGTCTTCATTATTGAGCGGCTTTTGGATAAAGTCATTTCACTCGACATGAGAGGTCTATTTTATTTATCCGTGAATGGAAGAGGATTTTCCCATTTTTTTTCCCCTTTTCTGATTGATGATGGTGTTTTTTATGGAGATTGTTTACTTCTTCTGTTAATGCATTCATTTTTGTCTTGAGAAATCAATTTTCCTATGTGCTAGTTCGGTCCTTGATTGTGTTGTTTGGATTGCTTGCTTCCTTAATTCATTCACTTGGCTTAGTTAATGTCAGAACTTTTTTCATGGATTTTTAATATGCATCCTGTAAGAATATTTGATGTTTCTTCAAAAAGGTCCGTCCTTCCACCCCCCACCTTCATTTTCTGCGTTTGAAGTTTGTGGTTTTGTTACTCTGATGAAGATTTTTCAAGGAATGTCCACATCCGGATGAAAACCAGCGGCGCCAGTTGAGTAGGGAATTAGGGCTTGAGGCTAAACAGATCAAGTTCTGGTTTCAAAACAAAAGGACTCAGAAAAAGGTGCTCGAGATTTCTTGGTCCAAAACCTTGTGTTTGATTACTTTGTATCCCTTAATAATGTACTGATGCTTTTACACCTTCTGATCCATTTCGCAGGCGCAAAGTGAGCGAGCAGATAATTCAGTTCTTCGGTTAGAAAATGAGAGGATTCAATGTGAAAATCTGGCAATCATAGAGGCACTGAAAAATGTGATCTGCCCAGCTTGTGGTGGTCCTCCCTTCGGAGAAGAAGAACGCCAACGTAGTTTGCAGAAACTAAAGCAGGAAAATGCTCGGTTGAAAGAAGAGGCTAGTTTGGATTATCTCAACGAAGTTCCCTTTCTAAATATCTCCTCATTCTCTATTAGGCCTTTTCTTTTTAATGATGCATAAATGTTCGTGTTTCGAGAGTCTTAATGATTATTTTTTTTATTGATGATTATTATGATTGTTGTGCAGCATGAAAAGGTATCCACCCTTCTTACCAAGTACATAGGAAAATCGATTTCACAGATTGATTCGTTGACACCTGGCGCTGGATCTTCACATGGCGTATTGACAACAAACCCTGGCATTGATCTGGAACGGAATCCAGGACTGGACAACAGTCAGTTGGTCTATAAACGTAGAGGAATTCTAGATATGGAAAAGGCACTCATGGCTGAGACTGCTGCCAGTGCAGCAGATGAGTTGGTCAGGCTTTTGCGAGTTAATGAGCCTCTGTGGATCAAGTCCCCATCTGATGGAAGATACATCCTTGATCGTGTCGGCTATGAGAAACTATACCCCAGGGACAGTCACTTCAAAAGTTCTAATGCTCGTGTCGAATCATCTAAGGATTCAGCAATGGTGATCATGCCTGGAATGGACCTGGTTGACATGTTTTTGGATCCAGTTAGTGCGCTCTTACTTTCCACACTGTAAGATCAGACCATATTCTGTTGCTAAAGAGGAAACAAGTTTAACTATTTGCTTTGATTTTACAGAATAAATGGATGGATCTTTTTCCGACAATTGTTACCAAGGCCAGGACAATTCTATTACTTGAAGCTGGAACTGTAGGAAACCGAAATGGTTCCTTGCAGATGGTATGTTGAGTAGCTAATAAATCTCTATCATTCCTTAAATTTTGTCAGGTCTTGAGCTGTGTATTAATGAAGTGAAAGGGTTAAATGCAGATGTATGAACAAATGCACATACTGTCGCCCTTGGTTCCACCTAGGGAGTTTTACTTCCTTCGTCTTTGTCAGCAACTTGAGCCCGGGGAGTGGGTGATAGCAGATATATCGTATGACTTCATCAGAGATGGCTCCCCTTCCCGCACTTGGCGGCTTCCTTCTGGATGCATGATCCAAGATAAGCCTAATGGATGTTCCAAGGTGAGTAGTTGGCGGCTTCCATCTCTATACCCGGAATGATCAAATGATTGAGCAAGTGTCACTTCTGAGAATTACTTGTTCTAGATTAACCATGCCATGCTTGTTCGTAGCACAGATTAGGGCTGAATGTGGCTGAGCTTTACAGTTTTCAAATGTTACCGATTCTGACGAACAACGACAAAGTTCTGATGCACATTTGTCAATTAATCAATGAACTATAAAAGGAATGGAGCCTGGCATCTCTATCCTCTTGTTTACAGAATATTTTGACGTCTGCATTTAGTGTAATGTTCATATTAATTAATGAGCATGGCTATTATAAATGTTTCGTAGATGCAATATCTAAAACAAGCATATCTGCAGACCCCCATTTATTCGATACCAATTTTTTCATCGCTGATAATGTCATATACAGGATGATCTTTTTCTGTCATAAGCACTAAGCAAGCGTTTGTATGCATCTCCATGAGCTATTAACAAACGATGACTTAAAGATTGCAAGACTAGTTTAGCATAGAATCATTGCATAATACTAGCATATCTGAAATTGTCTAACAATAATTTATGTCAATTTTAAGTGAATCGTGTGTGAGACTGATTATGCATCACACTAACTTGATAGGTAACTTGGGTAGAACATGTGGAGGTGGATGATAGAACTCAAACTCATCGCCTTTACAGAGATCTCATATGCGGAAGATCTGCTTATGGAGCAGAACGATGGATTGCTAGTCTCCGGAGGATTTGTGAGAGGTTAGCTTTGTACAAGGAGGAAACTGCAGCTGCTCGAGAATTTGGAGGAGGTGACAATAATCAGTTTTTTGCCTTTCCATTTCTTTGACACCCATTTTATGCAATACTGTTGCTTTAACATCTTCCATTGCTCAGTGATCACTTCACCTGAGGGTAGAAAGAGCATAGTAAACCTAGCCCACAGGATGGTGAAGATCTTTTTTGCAAGTTTGGGTATGTCAGGAAAACTGGATTTCCCTCAACTCTCTGAAGTGCACAACAGTGGGGTTCGGGTGGCTATTCGTAAGAACACAGAACAAGGGCAGCCGATTGGCATGGTTGTTAGTGCTGCTACTTCTCTCTGGCTTCCACTCTCACCTCAGAATGTGTTTAACTTCTTCAAAGATGAGAAATCACGAATTCAGGTTTATGAAAAATAGAATGATTCATTCTGTGATCAATAAATACGTACATATTTCACTCATTCGGATATTTATAGCAATGTAACAAATGGTATTTCCCGTCATTGTCTCTGACAGTGGGATATTCTGTCCAATAGCAATCCTGTGCATGTGATTTCACACATTTCCAATGGGACTAATCCAGGGAACTGCATATCCATTACTCACGTAATTTCTCTTCCTTTCTCTCCTATTCTGATGCAGTATAAACTATAGCCAAAAGGCTTACAGCAACAATGTCTTGATTCATTTTCAGTAAGTTTACTTGTGCAGTTCTTTGATTGTTTTTCCTTTCAAATTAAAGCAGCCTTTCATTCCTACTGAGAACAACATGCTGATACTTCAAGAGAGCTGCACGGACTCTTCAGGATCAATGGTGGTATATGCTCCACTTGACATTCCAGCCATGAACATGGTAATAGGCGGTGCAGACTCATCAATCATTCCCATACTTCCATCAGGTTTTGTAATATCTGGCGATGGCCGTCCAGACACAGGAGGGGACAGTTCTACTTCCACAAGTTCTACTGGGGCAGACTCAGGAGGTTCACTTCTTACAGTAGCCTTCCAAATTCTGGTCGCTGGCCCTAATGTCACATCCTCCACAGAACTCAACATGGAATCTGTGGCAACAGTCAATACTCTTATCAGCACCACGGTTCTCAAAATTAAGGCTGCTTTGAATTGCTCTAATTTGGGTTAAGCATTGGTGATGCTGTTGTTGAGAAATTAGTTTCTTATCATATGATTCTGCCTGGAAACTGAAACACAAAAAAATAATCAGCTGCTACTTCTGCTCAACTTTTGGCTGCCAGTCTAGTTTTTTTAAAACACTTTCATCTCCAGGATGATGGTCTTGCATTGCAAGAGAAAGACATTGAGTTTTTTTTTTCTTAGATGGATGATGGGGATGTTTTATTTATTTATTTTCTTTCTTTCTTATATATCCTCTCTTTAATTAATTATGTGTTTATTTATTTATTTATTTGAAAATATTTCATGCTATATTTAGCATCAATAGAGATAAACCATTGATTAATATTTCTTATAATGCAAAGGATTTAATACTTAAGGAAATTTGTTACCATCAAAATGCTTTTATAAATCATTTGTAATACTGTTTTGCACTCGACATTTTGAACACTTTCAATATATATATATATATATATCCTGATGGACTTCTTAGAAGAGTAAGAGACTTCAATAAAGATTAATTTCCAATCCCATTAAAAGGGATTGCTAATGGCAAATCGCATAGTCACCTGCAGAAGCACAAAATATAAGAACAAATTTTGAATCCATAAACTAAATTAAAACTGGTTGCGTTCATCTTTTGTTCCTCCATGCAGTATTCGTTCTTGTTTCTAATCAGATGGTTTAAGATTTCTGAAGCACTAAGTCAAGGATATAACACGCTACAAGACTTCAATTCCAAGCATTTTCATGTTTAAAACCAGAACAGAGTATAACAAAAATAAAAACCTGAAGTCAAAGTTTACAATGAGAACCATAAATAGGATATACTCAAATCAACAACAGCACCGAGGTTCCCTAGTTGGCAACAAACACGTACTCTTTACCCTGCAAGGTGATAAGGAAATACAAAGGACATAAGAGCTAAAGTACCAGAGGAGCACAAATTACTTCTTAATATCACAAGGATAAAACAAAAGCAACATCATAGCATCAACCCGTGACAATAAAGCATCAAGCTTGCCACTGTTCTTTAGAGATGGGAACACATCACCATGTCCAGGAGGATACCTACATGCATAAATACAAGTTTTCAGAACAGCAAGCAAGAAGATAACACGTTGATAAGATTATAAATTAAACTATACACTCAAACCTACTCCTTGCACTGTACAATTCCAAACTTTTTTTAGGTGTTATTTTACTTTCATTTCTGAATTTTAAGAAATTGCCCATGTTGGATCCCACTAAAAAAATTTCTTTCTTTAAGAGGGACAAACCTTGATCAGACACCATCAGCTTCCAAAAATTTGAGTAACAGTAACATTAAAGATATGCCAAAGTAAGATTGGATACACAATCTTCCAATTGTGGCATACTTTCGTCACTGGCCAGTGATCCAGACACTCTATGCTAAGTTACACTCATCGCTCAGTTTTCAATAAACAGCTAAAAGTATAATACGCATGTCTTTGTCACATATCATAAGGAAAGGAAGTAATTTGTGAGAGCATTAGTATGCAAGTATAGGAGTTACTTTCTGGGTTTTACACATGTCAGAAAAGCAAAATTGATTTGGAGAAGTTTATACAACTCAGAAGTTGGTTAATAAATAAACGACTTGATATGCATCCAAATAGTCCCTTACATAAGACTCTAGAAGTAAGAGGTGGAATAGATTGATAGAAGTTCACAAGCTCAGAACAGCAGGTAAATAGAAGAGTTTTCAACTCAACTTTCTTAATCAGAATTCACAGAAGTTCAAGCCCTCCCGTAGTTTTACAACATATTCAAACTCATAAGCATCTGGTGCCAATTATATTATCATCAGAGTGCATCTGATAGAATATATAATTATATAGCGCATGCAAAATGGTAAAAATTGACTGAAAGATATTCATTGAACTTCATATAGTAAAATATAGAAATTTGAAACTATACCATCCATCCTTGTCAGTGTGTCCTTTTGAAGGCATTGGCACAAAATCATCAGCAACCAGACGAGGATATTGGCTCTGTGCAATTCCAAAGGGGAAAAGGCAAATTTGTTGTTTAACATTTTCAGCAAAGCTAAGCGCAGATATTAAAAGAAACCGATCAAATAGTAGCATCCCAAACCTGATTAAAGGTGTGGATCTCAATATTTGAGTTTGAGTGCTTCTCAATAATCTAAGTTGGACAGCAACTGGTGTTACTATACAAGTAAAATCTAGCAAGGACAAGATAAAGAGCAGGAGAAAAAGGTAAGGATCAGGCACCTTCTGTGTATCATCATGAGTGTTGAATGGGTTCATTAGAAACAAGGGAACGCTGCACCCATATTTGTTGTTAAGATTCTGCAGCAACTTTAACAGTTAGTTCCATGCAACAACAGAACCAAATCAAAATCAAAGCAGAACAGAAGAGAAGAGAAGAGAAGAGACAAACACTCACCTCAATCTGGATGACAATAAGGTCAAGAAATGTCAGTCCATTACAAACTTCAATGCCAGAACGGTGAAACACAACAGCATAAATCAATTTCAATGTCATATATATCTCCTAAACCTCCATTCTGCTCCACAGACAAAAGGGTAAATCATTTCAGCCAAAAAAAACAACAACCATCACACTAGTCATCAATCTGACACACCTTTTTCTTTTTTCCCTAGCACTTTGACAGCATAACGAACAAAAGATTACATATTTAGGACCAGTGCATCCCATTGTTGTCCCCAAACCAAACCTCCATTAACCTTCAAAACAACAAGCTTGTCAAAAAGCTTCTTGGTTTCCTCTGGGTCTGCAACAAAATCAAATCACTTTAAGCAACAACCACACAAGTTTGGCTAAAAATAATGCAATAAAAATTCAGATCATTATCAATTACCCTCACGAGCTGACTCCAAGGTATCAGAAGGAACCACTACTTCATCAGTAGGTGTCTGAATCTTACTCCACTCAACTCGCCGCGCTTCCCCACTTTCACACGCAAAATCAATCAATAAATAATTCAATAAATTCCAAATCTCAGATTCATAACAAAAAAAAAAAAGGAGCAATTATCCAAATACCAAAAACAATCTCCATCACATTGCGCTTAGCACTAATACAAATATCACAGTCATATAAAACAGAATTATTCCTTTTTTTCATTTTTGAGCAACAAAATCAATTTTTTTAACGGGAGTTGGTTGAAGAATAATGAATTACATATGATAGCAAGAGATGAGGATGAAGAATGTTTTCTCACTCTCACTGCACCAAATCTCAAAACAAAATTAAGAAATTGTAAGTAGATCTGAGAACGTAATTACTTTGATTAGTGAGATTAGCAAGAAATGAAGGAGTGAATAAAGCAAAAGAGCATAACAAGATTTAATGACAACCAAGTAAACCCGAAAATCATCTATGAATTTTAAAGCAACACCTAAAATTATTTGTGTATTAATATTAATTGATGACTTGATAGGAGAGAAACTTAGGACCCACAATAATAATAAGAAAGAATGCAACATTGTCT
>Ga0325403_1006451_pt1 | contig 11170 bp, 8 predicted proteins | sample PopdelMetagenome_19_FD_205665 | JGI IMG/M metagenome (GOLD analysis project Ga0325403, IMG submission 205665) | Populus deltoides microbial communities from Bellville, Georgia, United States - Xylem-PdKOR-R4 | ecosystem: Host-associated > Plants > Phyllosphere > Stem > Wood/Secondary xylem...
ATTCTAGACACACGGGCATAATACTTTTTTTTTTGTTCGCCCCTTCTATTTTTAGAAAAAATATGCAAACCTAAAAGGAAATATTGTCGCCATTAAAATGATTAAAGACATGTATTTAATGAATAGTCAAACTTACCTAGTTATTTTAATTGTATTTATAATTATCAGGGGTGATCAAAAAAACTGAAAACTAATTAAATTGAGAAAACTGAAAAAAAATAACTAAAAAACCAAACCGTAATAAAAAACCGATTAACATTTTGAAAAAACTGACCAGTTCGGTTCGGTTTGATAAGCTTAAAACCGAAAAAGTCGAACCGAACCCAAACCGGAAAAAACCGAGCCAAACCGGTTTTTGTCCTAAAAAACCGAACCGAAACCGGTCGGCTTGAACCAGTTTCGGTTTTTTTAATTTTTTTTTAGTTTGGTTACTTTTTTTTGATAAAAACCAAACCAAACCAAAAATAATCACCCCTAATAATTATCTTCCAAGATTTGATATTTTAAAAAATACATTAAATGATCATATGATATAAAACCAAAATGATACACAAATATAACGAAACACAACCAACTTCTGATAGATGGATGGTTGGTTTCCTTGAAACTAAAACCTCCATGACTAACAACTTCTCAAAATCTCCGTAAATTTTTGTTTCTCAAAGAAATGTCTAACCAAAACGCTTGTAAATTGTGATTGTGATGTAAACGGTCAAAAGAACAATGTCAAAAGCTTTAATTAATATCTTAAATTTTTGTTTAAAATGGTTTTTTTACATGATATTTGATGATCAAAGCTCAAATCTCTGTTAAAACCTGAAAAACTTTCACTCAATTTCTGCTATGGTACTGTCAGCTTTTTCTCATGTCCCAAGAAGGCGCGCGCGATGTTCTCCAAACGTCCAAGGCAAACTGAGCTTTCAATCGTACAAAAGCCAACGTTTTCAGGTTGTTCCATCAATTGAGAAGTGGACTTGCAGAGATGTCAATGATCATGGCATTGCACATGCTGTGCACAGTCCCATATAGCATGGCGATGAAATAGTTCTTCACTCCTGGACTTAGCGTGGATTCAGCTTTGAAATCTCAAATTTTTGGCAGAGTTTTTGTAGAATGGGGCCAATTTCTGAGTGATCAAGTTTTTGTAGAATAGAGCTTCTCCATAAAATGCTTATACAACCTGTCCGATAACAGGGGAGATTTTAGGTTTCCATCACTATCTTTGAAACCTGCAAATTTCAGATTTTTCAACTTGACCCACCGATTGTGTAGGAGATCTTCATAAGTGTCAGAAATCCTTTTGCTATGCATGCTGTTTATGGTGCCTCATAGAATGAAAAAGAAATGCTTCTTCACCATTGAACTTTGCCAGGAGGATTCGGCATTGATTATTTACAGACAATATGTATCTCAAGATCTCGTTCACCACATCGGAGTTCTCATTGCTTTGAATTGCAGACTTATTTTTGCACTAATATGTCTTATTCTCCTCCTGGATACCTAAAGATTGAGAGAAAAAATTGTCGCTAATGTATGGTGTCGTGGTGATTATCCTCTCGAATTAGGATTATTAGAAATGATATACGAGTGGAAAGGACAAGAAATTCTTGTCATTTCTCAATAAAAAAAAAATAAGAATCATCACCTAATATTTTGATAATTAAAAACCCTATATTTAGGCACATTTGTCTCTATGTTTGGTAAGAATATTTCTATACTTTATCATGACTACCTTTGCAATTATAACTTCTTTAGTGTCAAGTAATGTCAAAGTACGATCTTTTATCTTAATCTCATACTTCTTCTTTAATAATTATCCTAAGCTCAATTTATTGTTTTTTTATTGTTGATATATAATATACATCATTAATAAATTGATGACTTTCATCTCTCAATTTAATCAAAATTGTACATTTTCCTTTGATGGCAACTTTTGAATGATCCAGAAAGATGACATTACTTCTAGTTATTTCATCAAGCTCCATGAACTTGTCTTTGTCTTCACACACGTGGTTGCTGGCTCCATTGTCTAGATACCACATGTTCTCTTTGTCTTGCATTCTCTCATTATGCACTAGTAGTAGGGTGGCTTCATTCTTTTCTTCTATTATAAGATTTGTATTCTCCTCAACCCTCTTAGTTGGACTCTAGCAATCTCTAGTATAATGATTTGTCTTTTGACAATTATAGCATTTAACCTTTGATTTATCAAACCTGGATCTCAGATTACTACTATTAGTGTAACTAGTCGATTGGTTTGCTTCATATGGTTAACCGATTGACCTGTTGAGGCTGCTTTAGCCTTTTTTTTCAAATCTGCCTCTTACTTCTCTTTCTTTGCTTTGTCCATGTTTTCTACCCTCTTAAGAATATCCAAAACCATATTGTTTTGAAAAAAGTGCTTGTACACCCACATCCTTTTGAATCTCATTGACTCTTTTCTCATGAGCTTGTAATTTTCCCATGAGATCTTGTATTGAAAGAACATCCATATTTTGTTATTTCTCTATCGCGACCACCACATAATAGAACTTCTTTTGTAACGAGCGTATGATCTTTTTTAGCACACATGTCTCTTCCATCTTCTCTTCATATCTCTTCATTTGATTGTATATGACCAATACTCTTGTAAAATATTCTGAAATATTATCCGATTCAAGCATATGTAACTTTTCAAAGTCATCACATAACTTTTGTAGACGTACCTTTTTCACATTGTCAACTCATTGGTTTGATTCTTGCAAAACTTTTCATATTTATTTAGTAGTGGTTGTGTTGGCTACTATTTTAAAAGTGGCATTATCTAGACATTCGTGGATGATTGTTAGTGCTTATTGATCTTTTCTTCGTGCCTTTTGCACGGCCTTCCTTTTAGCTGAAGTCAACATTGCTCCATCTATAGGCTCCTCAATGTATGTTTCAACCATCTCCCATGCATCTTAGAAACCTAGCCAAGCTATTATTAGAATACACCAAGTTTTATAGTTATCTTTTGTCAGCTTAGGATATTAAAGTGAGAAGTTTGGATTGACCATGTCAAATATTCAAACTTAAGTTTTAATACCACTTGTTGGAAGTAAGGCAGGTATGATATAAGATCAACACAACAATGTAAGGTCAAGAACTCAAGAATAAGAAGAAGATTGAGAGGGATGTAAAGTTTTATTAAGTGTTTCTCTTTAAGCTTTCTTAGCTATTCTTTCTCTTTTGTACTTATAAATAATGTTGAATTACAAGATTTTTTATAGGTATAAAATCATAAACAATCAAGAAATTACATTAATATAAGGAAATTCTAATCTGAATAAAAATTATATTCTACTAACTAAATTTATCGATCATTTCTGATTTTTTCACAATCATGAAATTTAGTTTACTTTTAACATCTTCACCATCGACAAATAATATGTTGTGATGGTGACCTTCGTACACTTTATGGCGGATATAATCACTGGACATTCAACATCCATGTAGAATTTGCAGAAGTTACAAGAGTAGGTGAAACCAAATTGTAACGATAACAAACTTTGCATTCTGGTCTAGGTTGGCGTTGAATCGGAGAGTATAAAGTTTGAGAATGGTGTGGATGGAATGGGTGGTGTATTTTCTGAGGCAAATTAAAGCACGAGTTATGGAGGAAAAACTTGAATTTGTTGCTGCAGCAGACGTATGTCTGACCTGAGCAGTGCTTCTGGCAAGCAGAGCAGAGAATTTCATCATCATGCTTTATCTCCGTAAGCTTCAAGGGATGCCCATGGCTGAAATGGTGAAACTGTTGCTGACCTCGGGATTCCATGAAGAGAGGATACAGTGCACAACTGATCTCGATCCTGAAATTGCAAGGCTTACGGAGGTAGGAGTAGAAATCATAAGAATTGCCACAGGCGTTGCAGTTAGACTCTTCCTTATCGATGCTCAAAGTAAGAAGACAAGGGTGATAAAAGTGCTGGAGTGTTGTTGGCAACTGAAACTCAGCACATGATCGGTGCAGATAGAAGTTGCAGAGATCGCAGCCATATGGCGCGCCAGAGGTGGGTTCTCCACATATCCTGCAGGAAACACCATCACCATCACCATCATTGTCATCATTATCCTGCCTTTTCTGAGTAGCTACTAATGGATGAAAGTAAGTTAAATGGTGAAGTAGATCTTGACCTTCAATTATGGCCAGTTTCTGAAAAGCACATTTTTAATCCAGATCGAAGTTGCAATTTTGACAGTGAAAAGAAAACCCAAAATGAGTTTCACTATAGACAAGGCATATAATTAAAAGGTGATCCATCCCATTTGTCTTAACCAAAGTGAGACGGTGCTGGTGGTAAAGATTTTGGAATTCCTGCGGCAACTCTACACAGGATTCGTGTATGTTGAACGCATATTCGCTGCAAGTGTAGGTTGTGCCCTGGAAGAACTCCCCGCATGCTTCGCATCGAATCGGCACAAACGTCACCTCATTTTTCATCAATGGATGCTGGTGGATGAAGCCTCTATACTCCATCTCTGCTTCTCTCTCGAACACAACAACAAAAGTTTTTCCTTCTCCGATTTATTTATTTATTGGATCCAGTCTGAATGACCTGAGAAGGGATGGCTTCACTGCCTGTTTCCAATTTGTATTTACTTAGCATTGACCTTTCTCTTGATGGCAGAGTCCCAGTAGGTAACTTCTCACATCCAACTTGCAATTATAAATAAGAACAGAAAACACTACTTGCTAATATTATATAATTAACACAAACATTTCCCCTTTCTTGTCTACAAAAGACACTGAAATTCTCTAGAGTAGCTAACAAATCACTGAATTTCTTATTTTTTTTTTGAAATAAGATATTAGGGCACATGACACGTCATCTGCTTTGTACATAATCCGATAACCAGAGATCTCTGAAAAAACATGGTGTAGGTTTTTTTGGTTAAAAATCTATTTTCAACTAATTTTTGATCAAAAACACTTAAAAAACCTCAAATATCTTAATAAATATATCAATGACTTCAAAAAAGCTAAAAAATGGCTCAAAAGACCAAAATCAACTTGAATTCAAAACATTCATGCGGTTAAATCTGTCTTCTTAGACAAGAAGAAAAAAAACACAAGCTCCTCTCCTGAAATGGAACCCATTTACACCAATTTCAACTTTTTTGGTGGTTGGAATCGTCATCAATGACCACTTTCTCTCTTTTCATCGGAACCAGCAATTCTCTCTCTTCCCTCTTACAAAAAAAAAAAAACTGAAAAATGAGGAAAATAAACTTTGATATCAAAATTAATCATTTGTAAGCTAAAAAATATAGGGGACCAAAATAAACTTTTTGTATGAAATTTGAAGCCGCTACCTATTTTACCTATCCTTTTCACTTTGATCCTCTGTCCAATCTTTCTTTTAAAAAATACAATTGGATGCTAATTTGGGTTCAGAAAGGATCAATTATACAAAGAAAAAATTTAAGGATTAAATTAAAAATTTAGAAAAAAAATCATTGCACCAATTCACAGTTATTTATGAGAGGATGAACAATGATTTTAGCTACAATGTTTTCGCCACGTATCTTAGTTTTTGTTAATTAATAATTAATAATTAATTCATAATTGGTAGCTAAAGCTTGAATGCTCTAATTATATTTGTATTCAATCCTTGACAGCTTAGAAATAAGGTACAATTCGACTATAATCTTAGCAGCTGGACACATGAAGAATGCAACCACTGCAGTATCTGTTTTCTCACTTCGGTAAGATTTGTTACAAAATTTGGAGTATGCTTGTTTGGCTTTGTACATTACAAAATCAACTGTTAAAATAAGATGCTTTAATGTTAATTTCAATTGTTTCAGCCACAACCTCGATCCTTTCATGAGAATTCATGCTTATCGTTGGCTTTCTTGGCGCTGTATGGTACACTTAACCTTGCATTGCTAGATGTTGAGGATGATTCGCTCTCCTTGAGCAGCATTGAGTGGAGTATATCATTGGAGGATTCCTTGCAAGGCAGGTGGAGCCGCTCATCAAGCTTAGACTAACCCACACCATTACTGGCAGGTGAAATGAAAGCAGAATATTATTCACTCCCTGCAATTCTTTAATTTGTATATATATCCTTTTTTATTACACAACAAAAAAACAAATAAAAAAAAAGAGAAGAAGAAGCTTGGTTGGGCCTTCTCCTCCATTTCTTTCTCACCCCTAAGCTCGATATAGTCTTGTTTACTATTAATGAATAATATTTACTTTTCATAAATAGTTTTTACTATGCAAAGCTCATTCATAACGAGTCTCAAACTCAGTTATACTATATATGATCGTTCAGATTGAGCTTCACCCCTCCTCTCTTTCTCCTTCCTTTCTCTCTCATCCCTTACCTCGATATAGTCTCGTTTACTATTCATGAATAATGCTTACTATGCAAAACTCATTTAAAATGAGTCTCAGGCTCGGTCATGCTATTTAGAATCATTCAGACTGAGCTCCACCCCTCCTCTCTTTCTCCTTCATTTCTCTCTCATCCCTTAGCTCGATATAATCTCATTTACTATTCATGAATAATGCTTACTATGCAAAATTCATTCAAAACGAGTTTCAGGCTCGGTCATACTATTTATGGTCATTCAGACCGAACTCCACCCCTCCTCTCTTTCTCCTCCCTTTCTCTCTCATTCCTTAGCTCGGTATAGTCTTGTTTACTATTCATGAATAGTAATGAATAATATTTACTATTCATGAATAGTGTTTATTATGCAAAACTCATTCAGAACAAGTCTCGAGTCCCCAAACTTGGTTAGATTGAGCTCCACCTTCTTCTCTTTCTTTCTCATTCCTTTCTCTTCCCCATCCTTTTTTAGTATCAGAGAGAAAATATGGTAAGGCTATTCATTATAAATGAATAGTACCTTTTCAACCCATTTGAGCTATAAAGTAGCTCCTTCTCCTTTCTCTCCCCTCCTTTTCTATGTTTTTTTTTTCTTGCTCTGACTGAGCTATCTTGTATCACCTCGTTTTACTATTTATGAATAGTACAATTTGCATGGTACTATTCATGCATGGACTATCCATCATTATTCATACTATTCATGAATGATAATTTTCTTGGACATTTCTCCATATATTTTCTAGATATTTTCAATAAATTTTCTAAGTTATATATATTCTTAGGTTTAGAGAGAGAAAAGAAGGTCTGAACAGTTACCTCTACACTTTTCCATTATACAGGGAACACACATCTCTTCTCTACACACAAAAAATATTATTTTTGTCTTAATTTTTTACTTGTTTATCACTTGGGAAAATCAAATACTGACTTAAGCATCAAAGTGTCCCTCATTCCATGATGGACTTGTTTTATAGGTATGACTCAGGTCCAGAACTAATCAACCCAGGAAAGTTAATATTTTTCTGTGAAGACTTTCCACAACTTCATCACTTTTGGTTTTCAACTTTCTTGTTCAATTAGGTTTGTGTTCTTCTTTGAGTTGCTTACAAATGGGTATGGCATGAGAAGTTGTTTATAGTGTGCCCTCCTCCTTCCATTTAGTAATCACTAGATCCTTATCATGCGTTACGCTGCAGGTTGGATCAATTTTTTTTAACATACAAAAAAAGCATCCAGGCGCTGCTAGCATTTTTCTAGTAGAAAAAAACTTTTAATCCATGCAAAGGTTGACTTGATGTGATCTAATCAACTTGATAGGTCCAAAGGCAAAACGTATGACTAGTAAAAACATAATTTGACTCATAAAAATTCAAGAAAACATCTTTTTTAAACTAAAATATTAAAACAATAACATGTTGGATCAACTTGCCAAATACATGACCCGAATCATGAGACCATGATAACCCTAAATAAATAATTCAAAACAAATCATGAAACTCAATTCCTAATTAACCCAGTATTGTTGAAGAATGGAAATGAAAAAAAAATGACTCGAGTTAACCTGCCAACTCCGTAACTCGGATCATGAGACCATGATAACCTTATAGAAAGCAAACAAAAAAATGACCTGAGTCAACCCAAGTTAACTTGCCAAACCCGCGACCTAGGTCATGCGATTGAGATAATTTCGTAAACTAAATCAAAATAAATTATGAAATCCAATTTCCAATAAACTTATTGTTGAAGGATGATTGCTTTTTAAATTCAATCTAAAAACAAGACTTAATAAAATGACTCGACCTGAATTTACCTGGGTTAACCCACAAAACACGTGACTCGAATTATGAGATTTAGATAATTTTATAGAAAACAAACCGAAATAAATCATGAAGTCTAATTCCTAATCAACTCATTGATGAATGATGAAATTGAAAAATAAATACCAATAAAAAAAACTAAAAAAACTAGAGTTAACTGGGTTAACCTTACAAACCCGCGACCTACGACTCGAGTCATGAGACCGAGATAACTTTATAGAAAGCAAACCGAAATAAATCATGAAATCTAATTCCCAATCAACCTATTGTTGAATAAGAAATTGAAAAAAAAAATCTCAATTAGAAAAGACAAAAAAAAAACTCGTGTCAACTAGATTAATTCACTAAACCCATAATGTACAGGAAATGAAATCGAGCTAACCATATAAAAAATTATAAAGCTCAATCTCCAATAGAATAAATACAATGATGAATTAAAAAAATATATATTAAAAAAAAACCAAAAGAAAAAAAAACACTTATAAGATGGTGCAGCAAAGTATGACCACTCTTAGTTTTTGGTTAATAAATGTAGTCCCCGACTTGTTGCGACGGCTCTTTCTTTTTGAACTCAAAGGTGTTGATGATGATTGATTATATTGTAACCCTGAGCGTTTACTGATAAAGAGTGAGCAGAATCATTGGATATGACTCGCAAAAACGCATGCTTGTATATCCAGCAATATGGAACTTCATGACACGAAATGCACATGTGCGATGGGTCCTTGAAAGTCCTTGGCATCCCTCACCAGTGCCATTAATCATTGACGCCTTGCCTCGGCCAACTCTTTCCTTCACAGCATTAGATTCCCCCCTTCTCCTCTCTCATCACCATCATTCGAAAAGCTAAAAGTGGAGTTCCAGTAATATTCGAAGGCTCACAACCAAGTCCAAAACATCACACATGCACTTTCTGCTTCAACCGACACCATGTTTATGACATTAACACAACCAGAGGATTTGAAGGAATCCAGAGGGTGGGACACGTTGAAAAGATTAAAGATTTTACATCTGTATATGCTGCTGTCTGGGCTTTATCCCTGTCCCTAACCGTACTCACCTTTGAAAACAATATCCTTGTTCTCCCCCGCCCCCCTCCCACGCACACACAGAGAAGATCAGGCAGTCTAACAGGGCAGGAATAAGGGATGATTACGTTTCCTTTCTTCCCAGCTTTCCAGTTCGTTTCTAAATTTCCCATGCTCGCTCTTCCTTTCTCCCCGGCTTTATTCCTACACAAGAAAGTCCCTCATTTTTCTATCAGAAGCTCTTATAAAAATGGATGCAACACAATAAAGTCTCTATCACAAAACTACTCGTACGGGAATAACGTCTCCACAATTTCATCAAGAAGCCAGTTTATATAATTACCATGCTCAAATGGGAGTAGCTTACTATATATTTCAAAGATACCGAGCAATATTGTGATTGTTTCTCACCACTAGAGAATAATGTCTTCATGATGCGTTGTTAGTGAATATATCTCAATAGAATAAATAATAAAAAAGATCGACAATAAAACATAAAATTCAGGATGTATTATTCACTTTAAGGCTTGACTCTTTTAATGTATCATACTCAATTATTTAATTAAATACCTGGAAGATAAAAAGAAAGAGAGAAAAGAAAAGAAATTAATAATAATAATAATACTGACAATCTGATGCTCATGATCTGTCGATTTTGAGGAGCCAACTGCGGTTTGCCCTCAGTTGTATTATGTTCATGAGCTGTTTCACTTTCCTTTTCTCCCGCGTTTACACACTGTACCAAACTACAGAGGAAGAGTAGTTCTTGGAGGCAGCAGTACCATCAATGCTGGCGAATTTTTTTATTTTTACATCATGGATACATTCTTGGATGTAATTCATGGATGAGTAATTACTTTCAATAACTAAACCACGGGAAAACGTTTGTAAACTCGAGGTTCCATGCCGACCGATTATACATTTACATGTAGCTTAAAAAATACAAATGATGGCATTCAAACAAAAAAAATCATCTTTTTCTAATTGATTTATTAGCAGTTGACTATTTCCAGGTGAGCTATTAGCTCACTTGTAATGCTGACGAAACCTATGCTTTCTTGGTCACGACAGCTAAAAGTTAAAGTTTCATTAAATAGCGTTTCCACGAGACTGATTTTGACTATCATCCAAGCACAAATACCTTCATTTAAAAGAATATTTTTGATCTCAAAGTCCGAATGAAAGTTAAGGAATTTCGGGTCCCATGGAGGAACTGCGCTGGCTAGAGGAGGAGATCACGAAGGTCGTTCGGGCACACCATCAAAGCGGAATCGGAGGGAAAGATAAAAAGATAACATGCATGACTGGCAGGTCGCTGCTTCACGAGGGATAAAGGTCTTATACGGGCCCATAATAATAACAATAAAACAAGGGAATCGATGGAAATGATTACTAGGTCCACTTTCACAATAATGTAAAGAATTGGCAGCCGATTTAGTAATGTCCTTTACTAGACCTTCATGCTCAAATCAACTATCTCTCTCTCTCTCTGTATCTCCCAAGACCAGCCTCTCTCCTTTTCTCTATCGCTCTCGGAAGACCAGCCAGTCTAATTTCAAGGCAGAAAAAAAAGGTACGCTAAAGTTTCTTTTCTTCTCCTGTATTTGTTTTTCCTTTTCTTTTTGTTCTTAATCACTTCCTTACTCTTTTGATGTGGTGGCAGTCCAAGATTTTATGTCGATATTATACAAAGAAAAGCTTTGCTCAGGAATGAACAAGATGGAGAAATGGTATAAAACATTGCATCAACTAAGGTTTAATACATAGTAATATCTTTCAATTTTCAGAACTATATATAAACTTGTTCCACTTTAATTATTAAACACATATGGTATGATTAATTTAATAATATACTATTACGGAAACTTGTTCCATATTTTGTGAAAATCTTGAATTGAAGCTGAAAACAAATACACACACAGAAAGAAAAACTGATAAATTGCAGATCAAATACTAGTTTATG
>Ga0325403_1006452_pt1 | contig 11169 bp, 4 predicted proteins | sample PopdelMetagenome_19_FD_205665 | JGI IMG/M metagenome (GOLD analysis project Ga0325403, IMG submission 205665) | Populus deltoides microbial communities from Bellville, Georgia, United States - Xylem-PdKOR-R4 | ecosystem: Host-associated > Plants > Phyllosphere > Stem > Wood/Secondary xylem...
ACTGACGGCTATATACCCGTCGGTATTTCATAGAGAGTTGCAAAAATATTATGGCATTTTGCCACAATTACTGACGGGCATACCGACATTTATAAACTCGTCGGTATTTCACAGAGTTGCAAAAAAATTACAGCATTTTACCACAATTACCGACGAGTATACCGACGGACTTGCCATAATTACCGACGTATATGCCGATGCGTTCACCAATGAATGGCACACATTCCAAAGCGCACACCTGTCAGCAGTTACCGACGGCTTTGCCGACGCACGCGGCAAAACCAATGCGTGCATGTTCTGGCGCACAATTTCCAACAGATTTGCCGACGGACTTCGAAAAATATAGAGGGATTTTTGAAATTTTTGGTGTGAGAATCAATTAAATACCGATGAAATTTAATGCCACCGCTCAAAAAAATTATTATTATATTTTCTGTCGGAAATTCCGTTGAAAAAATTGTTGTATAAAACCCTCCCCCCCCTCAGTGATTCTTTTTTGCTCGGCTCCTCATTTCATCTCCTCTTCTCCTCTCCATTTGTATTAAGTTTTTGCAAGAGTTTTTATTGTTGTGGTGGTATTTTTCAACATATTAAAAGGTATGTATTTTTCTTTCTTCATCTTTGTATTTTTTTACTTTTTTTATTTTAATTATGATTATTTGTGTGGTTTTCTTTGTTTTGTGTATTGTTTGTAGATAAAATCTTGAAATCAACATACTATTAAGGTAACATCTTTCATTCCTAAATTTATTTTGAATTTATGTATTGTTCTTTAGTTTTGTGTATTGTTTGTTTTGTGTAGTGCTCTTTAGTTTTTTCTTTTAATTTGTTAAATTTATTTGATTGTTTGTATTGCCATAATATCTTGAGAATTTTGTTAAATTTGAATTGTTATTGTTGAATTTATCTTTAAAATGTTAATTAAAATATAGAATTATATTTAATTAGTTTATCTTAATTTTATGATATTATTGTTTGTTATGTTTTTTATTATTTTGATTAATTTTAATTGTTATTTATGAATTTGTATTGATGTTATTGATGTTAGTTGAAAATATATAGATGTTGAATTTCTATATATGTTAGGTTGTATAGAGTTGATTTTGCAATATTTGTGTAATTATCAATATTTGTAGGTAGTCTCTAATATAGAAGAGGTGCTAGTGAATTTTTTTAAATAATTGAATTTAATTATTTCATTATTTGTATAAATTTGTGTAGATGTGTTGAATGAAAATTTAATTATTTTTATTGTTTGTATTGTAATAATTATTTGATAATTTAGTCTTTTTATTTGTGTAGATGTAGTCTTAATATAATTTTATTGTTGAATTTTCCATTGAAATGATAATTGGAAATGAAGAATTAAATTTCATTGTTTATCTCAATTTTATTATATTATTGATTGTTATGTTTTTTTATTATTTCCATCAATTTTAATTGTCATTTATGCATTTCTATAGATGTTAGTTGAAAATATATAGATGTTGAATTTCTATAGATGTTAGGTTGTATATAAGATATTCCAATGGAGTCAATTGGTATGTGGTGATTGTAAAGATTTACAGGTTTGAAAACTGTGGGTAGTCTCCAGTATAAGGGAGGTGCTGTCGATTTTTTTTTTAATAATCGAAGTTAATTATGTAATTATTCGTATAAATTTGTGTAGATGCGTAGAATGAAATTTACAGCACGTCGTCAGCAGACGGTTGCAACTAGTTCTTCTAGCAGCGAGGAGGACGTATCCTTAGGTGCTGATCACGGCGAGGCATCTGCGACAACTTGTGATGCTGCCTCTTCTAGCGTGGTTTCACAGTGCAGAAGGGATGTGCCTTCATAACGGGGTCAATTCACTCGCAAGTACTAGGCACAATGAAAGTTTGTTTAGGTTTTAGTTTTTTTTTAATATTTATAACATAATTTATGACCAACTAATTAATATTTTATTAATTTTATTTAATTTCAGGTTCACAAACATTGAGGCTGCCAGGACAATAACATCGGCGTTTAAATCATCGAAGGAGATTCAATTGTTTCAATAGAGTCAGGTTTCCAGATATCCTAAGTGGAGACCTAATATCGCTGCATGGTTTCAGCGATTTCAGGTCGGTGTTAACTTTTAATTTCCAGCTTATTTTTAATAAATTATTTTTATAATTTTATATCTTGTAGCAACTAGGTAACATCGAAAATAATATTTATTTTTGTTTTATAATTTTATGTTCTAAATTCTAATTTGTTACTATGGAAGTAGGTTGCGTGATTTTTGGTATGACACCCATAAAAAATAAAAAACACATGCGAGGGATAACGATCTTGAAGGATGGAATGAGGTGGCGGTTTGGCGGGAATTCAAACTGCCATTCATCTCGGGAGATATATGGACGGCATATTTTGAGCAAGTGACCTCAGAGTGGTTCTCTCGGCGCTCACAGTCCGGCGCAGATAACCGAAACCAGCAAATTCATGGTTTGGTGACCACACACACCGACAGCTCTGTTCCATTCAGCGCACATGCAAAGCGGATGGTAAGATTAATTTTAATGAAATATATCGTTAATTAATTTGTCTTGCTTATAAATATATTTAACTTGCAATATTTTTTTTCCTTACAGGTTGTGTCTCTTGGACGTGAGCCGAGTCCAATGGAGCTGTTTGTAGAGACACATATGCAGAGTCAAGACCGCCAAAAGGGGGTACAGCAGTTCATGGACAACTGTGCTCAGCACTTCATGGTATGTTCGTTCAATCATTTTATTTTGTAAGTTATTATTTTCTTGAATTGAATATGATGATTTGTTTTAAAAAATTTTAGGAGACCTATAATAGCCGGTTGAGGGAGAGATATGGGGACAATCCTTCGAGCCATCCGGATTTCGATCTGGATTTGTGGATGGAGGTGGGACCGTCTAGTGGACCCGAAAAAATCGGGTCTACGAGCTCTCCAACACTACAGCCGAAAACTTGCTGTCGGCCCGTAATGTCTCAACCGTTGGGAGCTCTCCATCAGTATCGAGCACCCGGTTTGAGGAGTTCGTGGCCTTGAAACAACAATATGAACAACTCTCGACGAATTATAATCAGCTCCATCAAATGGTCATGGAGATTAGATCAAGGATGAGTGATGATACATGTGCAGCTCCTTTTTGGCCGTACGGTCCCGAGAACAACCAGCCTCCTCCTCCTCCTCCAACTCCGCCGTTATTCTAGTTTAATTTTGTTTTTTAAACACATTAAATTTGTAATGATTATTATTTAACATTATTTTTATATTTTAATGTTTAATACAATTTTATTTTTTTATTAAGCTTTTTTACTATTAATAAATTAATTTTTTTATATATTTTAAGTACATACCGACGACTTTCTAGAAGGAAACCGACCGTCGGTATTTTACCGAGAGTTGCCAAAAAATTACCACCCATGCCATAATTACCGACGGACATATTTCGTCGGTATTTGACAAAGTTACCGACAGATATTCCGTCGGTGATTACCGTTGAAAATGCAGATGGATGGATTCCGTCGGTAATGTTCTTGTGGGAATATTTTTTTGTCGCGCGTCGCCATCTGTAAGACCATCGGTGGTTGGTTTTTTTATTTCCGGCAGCATTAGCGATGAAATTGGGAATTACCGACTATTAGTATCCCGACAGACTAATTCCATCGGTGACCGTTGGTAATAATTTTACCGACGGATGTAATGCCTTACACCAACGGAATTAGTCCGTCGGTAAAACTGTTTAATGGTATAGTGACTACAATATTTCCTATATAGTGTATTTCCTATATAGATACATTAATACAAACAAAGCTCAAAGCAAGAAAACAAAGTAACACAAACAGAACTTGATAGACAGTTCTTAAACAAAAAATCCATGCCTCATGATCTGATATAATTCTATGAAACCATAAACAGTGAACAGGAAGGTTCATTACTTAACAGATGACGCCCTCACAAATAAAGAACTTACTAATGTATTGGAAAGATGTCTCTTACCTTTAATTCGCAAAGAAAACTGTCATTCAAGTTTGATACTTTATGAAATCTCCAGTAATCTCCGTAAACTTGGGAGACTGAAGTAAAATCTATCTGTCTAGAGATAGATAAAGACCCTGACTGAGATATTGGGGACTTAGGGGTTGCTTGAACGTTTTTTTTTTTGTAATCTTGAGTGTTCGGGCCTGTTTATGCGCACCTTAACTAATCTTCTGAGGTTCTGAAATTAACGACCAGGTAAACTTTCAATAACCCTAAAATTTATGATACTCGAACTCTTTAACGAGAAAAATTGATCAGTCGACTGACTTCCACTTCTTCTTCTTATGAGAAGCCAAGACAAGCGAACCTTTTTTCTTTCTTCATTTCAAAATGGTTGTGTTGTCCTTCATTGATTTTATCAATTAACTCAGGAATTTTTGTTTTCTTCCATTTCTTTAGGTTTCGTGTCCACTATCGGTGATGCCCAATTCTTGAAAATGAAAAAAAAAAAAAAAGGGCAGTACTGGAACGTGTCCTGATGATATGGTTTTGTTTTGGCACATGTTTTGTCTTTTTTTTTTCCTTTTTTTTGTCATCATAGTACTATTTTCTGACTCTATGATGCTCATTATTAAAGATTTTCGAAACATCATATTGGCTCGTTTTTCTTTCCCCAATAATATATAGCGGATTATTTGATGAAATATTGTATGACATCATTACATAATTTTTTTAATAAAAGTTTAACATTAATCTAACATCACTCAATATTGTGATATTAAAGATTTTTGTTGAATTTACCATTGATATTGGCGCAAGTAAGCACAAATTGCACAATCCCTCCTCGGTAGTGTTTGATTTGTGACAGTAGTTGGAGGGGGTAGCCTTCATCTGCTTTCATGCGTTTAGTGTTTTTTTTTTATTATTTTAAAAAAGCTACTTAAATTTGGAAGAATTTCGTCAATGATAATGCTAATTCAAACTCAATTATAAGGTAAATTAATCAACTTAATCACAAATTAAAAACTTATTATTATGAAGAAAGTATTATCACTAATACAATCTTTATATTTACCGACGGAATTTTCCGTTGGTATTTGTACTACCATTCCATTGGTAATTAATTTGCCAACAGAATCACAGATGAAAATGCTCTATCGGCGAATCTTTTGTTGGTAATAAAAAAATATTATTACCTATAGATTTACTAATAGAAAAGGCACGAAAAAAAATTTACCTGCTTCATTCCGTCGATATGTCCCTCGAAAAAATACCGTATGTAATTCCGTTGGTGATTATTTAAAAATATATTTTTAAAAAATCTATTTTACAAAACTATAAAATAATTAAATTAATATAAATCAACACTTTATAATACTCAAAACTGAGTTGCTTGGAAAAAAGAAGAAGAAAATCAACTCAAACAAATATCCAACAAATAAATAACACAAAAAAATAAATTCAACTAAAAAAAATTCATATGAAAAAAATGAAGTTGTGATTGCTAAAAATTTAAAAATCCTATAAATAAATTAACTAAAAATTAATCTCATGAAAATAATAATCCTACAACAACATTCATACAATTATTAAGAACAAAATGTTTTTTTTGAAAAAACAAATATAGTGAAAAAAACACGAAAAAAGAAAAATCTTACCTTAATATAGTTGCAAGTGAAGTTGGGAAGAAAAAAAATTAATAAAGTATATTAATTAAAAAAAATTGGGAAGAGAAAAGAAGAAAGAGAAGAAGATATACTTGAGCATGGAGGAGAAGAGAAGGTGTTGAGGAGAGAAGAGAAGAGAAAGAAAGGGATGTTGATTTTTTTACATATAGGGAAGAAGAAGAAGAAGAAGAAGAAGAAGAAGAAGAAAGGAGGTTTGTCTGTTGTGAAATTAGGGATTCTAGGTTTTTTATTGGGGTGTTTTACTAACGGTTTTACAGACAGATAATTAAATATTAATATTTTTAATCATTCTATCGGTGATTCCGTCTGTAATATTTAATTTAAATTTTCAATTTAATCAAAATTTTTCAGAAACCCACCAAATAACACTAACAACTTTTCAATCCGTCAATGATTTTGTTTGTAAAGAATAGTAATTAACAATGCATGTAATTGGGAAGATAATAGTTCCAGAGCTCTCTGAAAAATACTGACAGAATTTTTCATTGGTGATTTCCTTTATAATTGACATGATGAACAATGTTAACAGTTTACTAACGATTTTACCAACAGAATTTATTTCGTCGGTAATTTTGTTGGTATAAATGACACGTCATCGTATTTTTTGGCTTGGTTTTAATTATTTTTTTCCACCGTAATTCTCTCAGTATATACCGAGAGAATATTTTTGTCAGTAAAATTCACTGCAATTTACCGTCGGAAATATTCCGTTGGTATTTTTGTTTGTATTTCTCAATTTTATAGTAGTGTATGAGAGAATATTTTCTGCATCCAAGGCAATCATATACATAAATTAATAAGGTAGCAAAATGATTTAACATTGTCTTGCTACTAATATTATGGGATCATGTATTTAATTATACGAATACAATCTAACTGGAACCACAAATAAAACATTGCCTTCGTATCAAATCCAATATTTAAAAATTTAGTAGCAATGACAGTCAATTTGGATCTGATGTTACTATGCGGTTGAAGTCGTGTTTTGTCCTGCCCCTCTAGTATTGAGTTAGTTTTTTGTTGTACTATTTGTAGTAGGTTTTGACTCTTGCATTCTATATTTGGTATTTTTTCCATTTTTATTTTTTAGTTATATAAGGATTTGCTGCCAAAGCCAAAATTCTTTGTTTAACTTGTAAACTACATACTATTTTTCTTTTTATTCATTTATATTTTTCAAATATAAAATGGAATTGTAGTCTTTTTTTATTACATAAACAAATAAACTCTAGTAATTAGGACTTCAACTTTGTTTTCTAAAATAATTTATCGAATACATAATCACTATCTAATTTTAATTAATCACATCTAACACCTTTTGGTTAGCAAATCATTGTTTATCCTATTATATTAGGATTCATTATTTTGATTCCTTTTGCTTTAGGAATTGCTTGTCTGGACATGAATGGGGTTGCTAACCTTTTGTTGTAATTTGCTACTTTTGATTTTATTTATATAGCTATCAAAATGGTTAAGGAGTTGATTCGATTAATTTCACATGTTTCAGTTAAAACTATTTAATACAATCAAAACCTTATTAATTATAACTTTCTACTTATGGTTGTATTTAAATAGCTATCAAATCCTGTATAAATTCAATATGTTGATTTGAAAATTCAGTGATTCATATTTTAACTCTGATATTAAAATAATTAAAGAGTTAGCTCGATTATATTTGAGCACCTTGATTAATTGATCTAATATGGTGATATCCTGAAATTCAGAATATTCAAGCAAGAAGTTATTTAGTGTTTGAATAGTGGTGGGTCAGGGTGTTTAAGAACACAATTATCTTCTCTTTAGCTAAAAAAGTACCAAACTAATGGTAAAAACCTAAGTACCTGTAAAAACAAAGTCAATAATTTTATGGGAAAAGCAATAAGTAACTCAAAAGAGCTCTAAGTTCCAAGAACAAAAGTGTTTATTCTTGTATTTTAGAATGATTAATGCTCCGAAGTATATGCAAGTTATTTAGAGTCGAAAAAGTTTTGAACCTCTTACCTGGATAGTTCAAGGAATATTTATAAACCTTAAACCTAGTTGTCTTCAGAAAAGAGAAAGACTAAAAAGTTATTTGCTTTTCGTGGCATTAATGAGAGACAAATATCTCTTACACACTATTAATGAGAAACAAATATCCCTTACACATTATTAATGGGATGATACTTGTGGTGGACTCACTAAGTAACCTTTTGTACATCTATAAATATAGAGAGATCGTTACCTTTGATATGAATAAATCATGTAACCATTCTAAAAGTAGGACTCCTTATCCCTGTACACTTAAGACCTGAGATGTAGCCAAACTTAGATAAAAAAGGGTGTGATAGTTTATCTAATTTGTAACACCTATGGTTTAATTAATCATTTGGATCCGACATATTGCCATACTGAAGTTACCTTATGTTCGACAGATAACTAAACTCAAGTGTAGTGGGTCTGGTATTTTGTCAGGTCCACGTTGTCTTGGGTTTAGCTGATTGCTGAACCAAAGTGTGTTGAGTCTTGCAAACTGCAAGATCCATGTTATCTTGGGTTGAGCTGATTGCTAAACCCAAGTTTTTTAAGTTTGGCATTTCATCAAGCCTATGTTGCCTTAGGTTCTTCAGCTGATTGTTGAACCTAAACTTCTTGGGTTTGACATTTCACCGGCTCATATTGCCTTGGACTCAACTAAATTTTGAACCTAAGTGTCTTGGGTTTGGCATTTCATCGAGTCCATGTTTCCTTGAGTTAAGCTGATTCGTGAACCCAAGTGTGTTGGGTCTGACATATTGTCAGACCCACATTACTTTGGGTTCAGCTAATTGCCGAACCCATGTGTATCGGGTCTTGCATGTTACTAGAGCCACGTCGTCTTGGGTTTTTTCAAGCAATAAAAATATAAACAAAAAATATTGACTTATCACAATCAAAGCTTTTCTTCTCGTTGTTTCTTCTTCTTGTTGTGATGCTTGTATTCATATACAATTTTTTTGAACGATTTCTTTTCTTACAATAGGCCATATTATAAAAACTTCATGAATTTTTTTTTGGAAAGAATTGTATTAAAAAGAGAATTCAACTCTCTTACATTATAATTCAGTATCAATTCAAAGTTTGTAACCTAAAATGTGTCTGATGAATCCTCTTTTCAGATAGTTTAATTAGTTCTAACTAGTTTAACCTGCTTGCACTTTTGCTATGGGTTTAAACATAAAAAAGACACATTTAGATCGTTAAAAACTTTCTAACATTGTTATTAAACTCGATATAATAATTTAAACTTGAAAAATCCCTACCTAACTTTTTAATTGATATTTAGTAAGTCTATCAACCCTATGATTCGAGTTAAGGACTCCACCAGGTCAAATTATTATTTTATTTTATTATATCATAGAAAATACCATAATTAATTTATCATCAATCAACCCAATACTAAATGGTAAAATTCAAAAAAAAAAAAACCTCGTTCTTCTCACAAAGAGTCTATGCCCACAGTTAATAATATATTAAAATTATTGTAATCAAGGGACCATATATTATACACACAGTTAATTAGTTATCAAAATAATTATAATCAAGTTTGTAGACGTGGAAGTCCAAATAATCGAGCTTTTCACGTGGGGAAAGTCTTCAATGTATATAGGTAAACATTGTCCTGATATCTAAATTATCTTTTACTGTTTTTCTCTAAAGAAATTAGACGAGTAAAAAGTTTAATGATAAGAATTATAAAAAAGAAGTAATTATCGTAATAAAAGACATTCATTTAGTATTATAATGCTTTTTAACAAACATAATATTTTCCTCCACATTATCCATATATTATTACAATAACTAAAGTTCTATGATATTATTTTGGCATGATTGATACAGTCCACTTTCTTTCAATTGATTACATTTTCAATACATGCATTATCTAATATGTAGTCTCTTCGAAGAAACCCACTGCCATCATTAACCATATATAATCTGGAAAAAAAAGCAATTAGAGATTAATATTAGTAACAAAATAAAATTAAAAAAAAGAACCATGTTATCGAAATAAACAATATATTAAAAAGAAAGTTAAAAGAACTGACCAATTTAGTAAGATATTTTTGAACGAGGTGGAGGTTAATTATTGGATGAAGGAGGTGATGGAGATAGAGGACACGGGCATTTAAAGAAAAAGGGAGGCTAAAAGAACCATGGAGGAGGTGGAGATTTGATGATATGTGGAGGGGGAGAAGGAGATGGACGTGGCGGGGATTTAAAGGGGAAGAAGGGAGGAAATGTAAACCTTGAAGGAGGTGGAGATTTGAGGATAGGTGGAGGGGGAGAAGAAGATGGAGGTTGCGGGGATTTAAAGGGAAAGAAGGGAGGAAGTGTAAACCTCGGAAGAGGAGGAGAATTAAGGATATGTGGAGGGGGAGAAGGAGATGGAAGTAGCGGGGATTTAAAGGGAAAGAAGGGAGGACGTGTAAACCTCGGAGGAGGTGGAGAATTGAGGATAGGTAGAGGGGGTGGAGGAGAAGTATAATGAGGTGATGGAAATGGTGAAATTTTTGGAGGGTACGTCGAAGGAGTATAAGAATGTGATTGAGATAAATTAGGAGTTGGGAATGGGGATAGTGATGGGAATGGGGAAACTTTTGGAGGGGGTATCGGGGAAGTATAAGGATGTGATGGAATTGGTGAAATTTTTAGAGGGTATGTCGAAGGAGTATAAGAATGTGATTGAGATAAATTAGGAGTTCGGGATGGGGATAGTGATGGAAATGGTGAAACTTTTGGAGGGGGTATCGGGGAAGTATAAGGATGTGATGGAGATAAATTGAGATTCGAGGATGGGGATGGGAATAATGGTGAAATTGGTGAGCTTTTTGGAGAAGCATAAGAAGGCGATGGAGATAAATTAGGATGTGGGGATGGGGGTAGTGATGGAAATGGTGAAACTTTTGAAGGGGATGTCAGAGGAGTGTGAGGATGTGATGGAGATAAATTAGGAGTTGAGGGTGGGTAGTGATGGAAATGGTGAAACTTTTGGAGTAGGTATCGGGGAAGTATAAGGATGTGATGGAGATAAATTGGGATTCGGGTATGGGGATAGTTGTGAAATTGGTGAGATTTTGGGAGAAGTATAAGAAGGTGATGGAGATAAATTGGGATGCGGGGATAGGGATAGTTGTGAAATTGGTGAGATTTTGGGAGAAGTATAAGAAGGCGATGGAGATAAATTGGGATGCAGGGATGAGGATAGTGATGGAAATGGTGAAACTTTTGGAGGGGGTATCGGGGATGTATAAGGATGTGATGGAGATAAGTTGGGATTCGGGGATGGCGATGGGGATAATGGTGAAATTGGTGAGATTTTTAGAGAAGTATAAGAAGGCGATGGAGATGAATTAGGATTCGGGGATGGGGGTAGTGATGGAAATGGTGAAACTTTTGGAGGGATGTCGGAGGAGTGTGAGGATGTGATGGAGATAAATTAGGAGTTGGGGGTGGGGACAGTGGTGAAATTGGTGAGATTTT
>Ga0325403_1006453_pt1 | contig 11169 bp, 7 predicted proteins | sample PopdelMetagenome_19_FD_205665 | JGI IMG/M metagenome (GOLD analysis project Ga0325403, IMG submission 205665) | Populus deltoides microbial communities from Bellville, Georgia, United States - Xylem-PdKOR-R4 | ecosystem: Host-associated > Plants > Phyllosphere > Stem > Wood/Secondary xylem...
TAAGAAAAGGGAAAGAACTATTTACTTGTAAGTGGGAACATTCACTTTCCTTCGCTTGTATTGCTTTAATGTGCCAGAGTTTGGCAAGTCATTAGCACAGGATTTTGGTCGCTCATCAGCACATCCTTGGATTATTGGTTGCCCCTGAGGGAAGACTCAAAATATTAAAGATATTAGAAATAATAATAACAAAAACAATCCTTGGATGATGCAGCACCTGGGAATATAATCAAATGGTAACCAGACAATTCAAATCAGGTGATTTAATAACTGAGAACTTACATGGGAGAATTCAGAGGGGGTATTATCCAACTCCCCAAAATTGATTTTGGCAAGATAATCATATAGCCTATCTGATATATCCACAACCTACAGGAAAGTGCGAGAGTGATAACTGTGATCAATGCATATAAACATGATGAACATCCCAAACCAAAAATTATATTCCACTATTACATGCAAACATCATATCTATTAGATAGTCATTCAGTAAATGATGGTTATAAAAGGAAAAAAATTTCATTGACTTTTCAATCCTCACTAAAATTTAGAAAATTGCATGAATAAGTGCTTCATTACCTCTACCCACTCAGCACTAAAATCACAAAAAGGAGGACGGTAAATCTTAACACGCCCTTCTACAGTGCAAACAGCAAGCAAGCACCTGCATAGAATTACATTACAAATGGAACACCATAAATTGATCTGCTCAACCTTTAAATGAACTTAGTTCAAGAGGAGCAAAGTCTGTGAACATTATCGTAACACCTCATCATATGACCAAAACCCTTAAATTCATACCCATAATTTGGAGCCATTCCAATTGGGGACCATGAAATTGACCGAACACATGGACGACGGTCTCGGGATAATGCAGCGGGCAGCATGCAGTTAGTGAATAAATCTGCAAGCATTCCAAATAATAAAACATGTTTAACTGTGTAAATCAAAAGGCCGAAACCTATTTCTCAAAAGAACTGGTAATAAAGGCATACCCTCCCTATTAACACAACCAATTGGGTACGGTTCACATGTCGGAACTCTAATCAAACCTCTTGGTCCATAAGGCACTGCTGGATTCTATACCTCACAAAATCACAGTAATCAATAAAAAATTACCAAGAACTTAAAACACTAGAATAATAAAAGCCCAAATTTCCACACCTAAAATAGAAAAGCCTCAAACTTTTTCTATTGCATCTACTAAAGAAACACATAATAAACTACAAATTACAAAAGTAACTGTCAGTATCATTTATTAAGCAGCACAAACAACCAAGTGAAACACAAGAATCCAAACAATAAAACACCAATATCCCTTTTACTATGACGATGATGATGACCAATATCCCTTTTATCCAAGGAAATTGTTGAATTCCCTTGGCTTTTTTCTTGCAACTACTAGTAATAATACTAACTAATTATGCAACACCAAAAACATAAACACTTCCATCACTGAACTTGCTAAGCTAAAATCTAAAAAAAATTGAAATTTTTAGTTGCATTCACATAACCACAAAATCAACTCCAGATACGATACTAATTAGCATATGCAGCAACTAATTAAGAAAAAATAAGGAATTAAAAGCTAAAGTTAAAAAAAAAAAGAGCTTCAGATTTTGTTCTTGCAATTACTAATAACAATAGTTACTAGCTAAGCAAAACCAAAAACACAAAAAAAAAAGCTTCCTTCTGAATTGGCTAAGCCAAAATTTAGAATTTTTGAAACTTTTTCATTGCGTTCACTAAATAACCACACAATCTACTCGAATTACGATCTTAATTAGTAGAATCAGTAACTAATTAACAAAAAAAAAAGCTTCGATAGACTGCATTGACTCAATAGACTGTTATCAGTGGCAGGAGTGAGTAATTAGAGAATGATGATTACCAGAATGGTGACGAGGTGAGCGGAAGCGACGGCGATGAAGTTATCGTCGGACCAAGCAATGGAGTTTGGATACGACGGCGACGCCACTAACGCCACCGCCTGGAATCGCGACGCCATTGACGTTGACTGATTCAGAGTAGAGTGAAGAGAGGAGGTTTTTTTTTTTTTGAGGGGGGGGGATTTGGAGGGAAAAATAAGAGTTTTATTATTCGCTGCAAAACCCTAGTTCGAATCCTGATACGGTGCTTCTATCTAGAGAGGCTGTCTTCTCTTATTTTCTCTCTTTTTATTCCCGTTAATATTTTTCAATATAAACGACACCGTTTTCTGTTCCTCTATTGATATGGATTGGGTGATTTGGGTCAGGTTAATATTTGGCATTGAAATTTTTTCCTGAGAAAAATCTTCTCATAAAATTAGTAATTTTAAAGGTTATATGTATCAAATAACCATCTGAAACGAATAATTTAAATTGTTAAGTGAAATTTTAAGATGTAATTTATATTAGTTTTTAATATACTCTCTTAAATAAAAATTATTTGAACTTTAAACTAGCATAGATTAATATTATCTTATGTTTAATTTTTATCAAATAAATAAGGATAATGAGATTCAAACTCGTAACTATTTTGTTATCAAAGCTCTGATATTATATTTTAATTTAATAATTTAAATTATTAGGTGAAGTTTTAATATATATATATATATATATATATATATATATATATAGAAAGAGAGAGGACTTCCTCAACTATGATATTTGAGATTACGGTTTGGATTATGCTTCTCGATCCTGCATAAACAAGGCTAACATCACATGGATTGAAACAAAAGGAAAGAAAGTTTTGAGTTTTTATTTTATTTTTCTCTTTATATTTTTTCCACAAAATACTTTTTTTTTATTTCTATATTTATTTTTTATTTCCAGAGATATTACCAAAACGCAACCTTCATCTCTTATAAAAGAAACAACAGGATTAAAAGCAAGTTTGTACTGGAAAAATAAAAGAAGAGAAAAAGGTGGACTGTGCTGAAACCCACTTGTTTATCACAAGGTATTTGTTTTGTATTGATATTCAAATTATTAATTTTTTTTTGGTTAAAATCTGAATTTTATTTTGCTTTAATTAAATTTTGTTAGTATATTAAATCATTTTGATATGTTGATATTAAAAATAAATTAAAAAAATATATTATTTTAATATATTTTCAAGTAAAAAATACTTTGAAAAACAATATTTATCATACTCTCAAACACTCCGTGTGTTTATTTTGTGTTCAAAAAGTATTTTTGAAAATTTTTAAATGTTTTTATAATTTTAAATCATTTTGATATGATGATGTTATAAATAAATTTTAAAAATATAAAAAATATTATTTTAATATATTTTTAAACAAAAAGATATTTTAAAAAACAATCGATACCACAATTCCAAACATTATAATAATATATAAAAAACGTGCCTTTGTTTTTACATTTCAAAAACGTTTTTGAAAATAATTATAAATTTTTAATTTTTTTATTTCAAATTAATATATTTATAATATTTTTATATTATTTTAATACACTGATATTAAAAATAATTTTAAAAAATAAAAATATATATATAATTAAATAAATTGATAATCTTGTATCTTAAAAAATAAAAATAAAAAGTTATTAATAATAAATGAAAAATTGATAGACATGGATGGATAAAAATCTTAGACATTACAACACAGGTTTTTCACCTTATTGTCTTAAATAATCTTATTTACTAAAATTAAATTTTCATTCAATTAAATAATAATAAAAACAAATATACATAAAAAATAATTGAATAAAATAAAAAAAAAATTACATAAGGTACACATGTTATAAATATTATGAAAAATAAATAAATATGTTTTTATTCATATAAAACACAAAAAACAATCATAGATGAATTAAAATAATATATTTAAAAATTAAATACATACAAAATAATTAAAAAAATAACTGTAATTTTAAAGAGGCTATATAAACAAAACAATTGAGAGAAAATATATTAATTTAAATATAAATAAAATAATAATATTGAAAAAAATATAAAAAGGCTTTAATTTTAAAAAATAGGTAAAAATAATTTAGAAAAAAAAAAAGAAAAGGCTTGGGTGCTACGGGCCTAACAAGCCATGCCAACCTGCTTGGCCTATCTCGCCAGGGCCTGCGTATAGGCCTGCCAGGGTGACCCGCACGCTTGGTCCCATAATTCCTTTTCATTGCAAAGTTGACCATCCATTTTTTTTGAAAGAAAATTAATTTAGAAGACGCATCATCTGATTTTCCTTATATTTTGACTACCATGACGGTTGAAAAATCTAGGTTCGAGGTTTTTTTCCTCAAAAAACTTGTTTTAAATTTCTTTTTATCCAAAATACCTAGAAAATACCATAAGAATCTTGATAAACCTATCTATATCATGAAAAAAAACTCAAAACCTGAAATCAATAAAAAACAAAAAATCTTCTTGAGTCAACGTTTATTTTTTTAAAGGCATTTTTAAAGTAAAAAACACTTAAGCTAAAATCTCATAATTAAAATAGAACTATTTGATATAAAAATCAATTATTTTAGTAGTCAAAATCGACATCAACAATGTTTTCTTTCTATCTTTGGAATTCAGTAACCTTGCTTTCTCATCTCTCAAATTATGAACTAGAATAAACAAAAGTGAACTTTTATACTAAAATTAAATTGAAAAAAATATTAAGAGACCGAATATGTAAATTTTTTAAAGTGTGAGAACTAAATTAACTTTTTGTGTAAACTTTGAAACCATCACTCATTTATTAAGCCTTTTCTATTCTGGTCCTCTCTTTTTTAATTTTGTCCTTAGTCAACAAATTTGATTCATTTGCCCTTCAATTTGGTCCAAAAAAAGATGCAATTGTGTAAAAACAATTCAAGGATCAAATTAAAAAAAACAAAATTTTAAACAATAGATTCATAATAAAATATGAAGAGTGGACAATAGCGTGCGCATAATAAAAATGTCATACCTCTTAAATTTTTAATAATAATTTATGCTTTTTATTTTTTTAAGAAAATAAAGTTGCCATCATTGTCTTAACTTATTTCAATATTTTTTTTATGGGTCAAGCCAATTTTAAACTTGTGAGTTATTACTTATCACTATTGTAATAACAAAATACAACTCGAGTCAATCTGGCCTTAAGATTGGGTGGCCAATCGAATGGATCCATTGGTGTCCACCAGAGTTAGTTTTTTTTTGTTATATAAAAAAATATTTAAAATAATATTATTTTAAAAAAATAGATTTGTTTTTGTAATTTAATATTTTTATTTTAGAATATATTCGATATTATAGTAATGATTATTTTTTAAAGTATTTTTTATTTGAAAATATATTAATTTTTTATTTTTAAAAATTAATTTTTAATATCATCATATTAAAATAATTTTAAAATATAAAAAAATTATAAAAAATAAAAATTTCAATTTTTTTTTAAATATTTTATCTCTAAAAAAAAAACGTGGCTTATTATGTTTTGTTGAATTCATCTCCTTTCATAACATAAGATAGTAGTTTGACACGTGTTTCATTTGATTTTACCGATTCCGTGTCATCTACCTCAGTAGAGTAACCAATAGCTGACAAGCAATCACTGTTTGAATCGCCAAACAGGTCCATCTTATAACAAGGGCTTATTATTACACTACGAAAGTGAAGTGTGTGATTGCAGCCAAAACGCAGCATCGGCCAAAGTTTCAAGCCTTGAGACAAGTAACAACAAGAAACCCTAGCTAGCTTCTTAGTTCTCTCTCTCGAAACCACCGCGACTAGCTTGCCGACTCACTTCAACTGCTCGCTCCGGCATCGACATTTCTTTCTCTCTCGGTACAATCATTAATAACCCAGCTCATCTCTGTCTCTCTCTAACCTCTTCAAGTTCAATTTAGGGTTTCAAGATTTCAGTCTTCGATTGTTAAACCCTAACAACTTCCAAAACTTGAATCTTACAGAAACTAATTGAATTACTGCTCAATAATTACGATTAATCGACTGTGATTTCTTGTTTAATTGTTATTCAATGCAGTTCGTGTTCTTTAGAGTATTTATTTTTAGTATTTTTAAGTTTTTTTCATTAAAAACAAAATTAACTTTTATTTTGATTGAAATTGAGAAGATGGTAACATTAACTGACTCCTTAACATATTGAAAACACTTTGATGCTCCGTTCGAGCTATCTAATTGGAGTAACTCATGTTGCGGTTGCGAAATGTGTGGTGTGGGTTGAGACTGCTTTTACTTGATGTGAGGACGAGCTTAGGAAGTACTAACTGACTAAAGTAAGGAAGATGGAAATGGGATGCGAGTCCATAGTCTCGTATGGCTGTATAGATTAGTTGTTGTGTGCTTGTTTTTTAAACTTTGAACGAGATAGGCCAGGTTGTTTTCTGAATTACTTACTTGATGAATTGTTGAGTCGGTGAATTTAATCTGAGAACAGAAAAGTCTTACAAAGTGATGTGAAAGCCAGATGCCCCCTAGCCTCTACCCGAGGGCGACTTGAAAAGGGGGAATTTGGGGGTGTATTTATAATTTACAGGGTTGTTTTGTTCAATTCTGATTGAAAAGCGAGCTGAGTAAGGTATATAAATAAATATGTTACTTGATCTCTTGACACAAATGCTTTCTTTATGATAGATGACAAGCGCTTGGACAAATTTGAGCTTTGCAATCATGCATAGGGATATAGAGAGGGAGTGGGAAAATCAGGGTGGAGTGGACTTATGAGTATTATTTTTTATAACTGGAGATTGTTACTCACACTCAGAAGAGCTATACATCTGCAAAAATATTGTGGAATGATGAGGAGACCAAATATATATTTCCAATTTATTATAGCTTTGGAACTTCTTGGAGAAAATGAGCGATGGAGCTTGTGGAGCATGGTTCACATGGAGGATTGCTCTCTTGGTTTGCTTCATAGTTTTTGGTTTTGCCATACTTTTGTTATCGTCATAGTACATGCTGATGATAAACGCAACATAAACCAGATAGAGTTGTTTTCATTTCTGGAAATGTTCCTTTATTTATGCAATGCATTTGCATCGTGCAGCGAAGGCTTTGCTATATTCTTCCGATACAAAAAATGAGTGGTCGTTTTTCTCGTACAATCTACGTTGGCAACTTACCTGCAGATATAAGAGAATCAAAAATTGAAGATCTGTTTTACAAGGTTTGTTTTAAATGTTTTCATGTGAAGCTTATACTTCTTGTTAGCAGAATAATGAGATTTATTCATTTTAAGTTAATTATATGTGCACCATTATCATTGCTATTAACCTCAGAAATGATTATTTTTTCCTACTAATAAGCATGTACATGCCTGCTTAGTATTTATCACTATTTCCTTGAGTGATGCTATGTATTTCCAGCATCCCATGCTCGCCTCAAAACATATCAAAAGTTCATTCAGGCACAGCTGTGCTTCTGATCAGTGGCTTCAAATATTGAGAAATTTAAGCAATACATTGCTTGTCTGTATACTGCTCTGAGGATGAACAATATGTGTGCGTATAACTTATGCAATGCTTGCTGTTTGCACAATAACATAGAGAAATAGCTGTTACTAGACCAGTTATATATATGTATATAAAGATGGCATGGTTAGTATTTGCTATACAGCTGCAATTTAGCTGTCCAATGGTTTACCAGTATGGCTAAGCTTACAGATTTTGTTATTTGATTTTGCAGTATGGCCGTATCCTGGATGTTGAATTGAAGATTCCACCTCGGCCCCCTTGTTACTGTTTTGTCGAGGTAGTGCTCTTACTACACTTGATCTCTGCAACATATGGAGCTAGGTAGCCATCTTGTATTTTCTGGATGGAAAAAAGGAGAGCGCTTTGAATTATCTTTTGGGGCCATTGTGTGCATTGTTGGTTGTCTTGGGTTGCAACAAGAGTGTAGATTTGTTTTGAGTCTCGGGTGGGGAGCAACAACTTATTGAGAAAATGCTGAAACTATCCTCATTATCTCACCTAGAGCCCCCTCTCACAACTGGAATCTTCACCATTGGACTCGTGGTTTTTTGTTTGCAGTTTGAAAATGCTCGGGATGCTGAAGATGCAATAAGGGGCCGTGATGGCTATAACTTTGACGGTTCTCGTTTAAGGGTATTAACTGGTTCCGATTGTTTCTCTATGTATCTTTTACTGCCTGCCTCTTTTATTTCTCATTGTTACTATGCAGGTTGAGCTTGCCCATGGTGGTAGAGGACCATCGTCAAATGATCGTCGTGGTGGGTATGGTGGTGGTGGTGGTGGTGGTGGTGGTGGAGGAGGAGGAGGTGGAGGTGGGGGTGGGGGTCGACTTGGTATCTCACGCCATTCTGAATTTCGAGGTTTGTTTGGGGAGTATTTTTTTTCTTTATAAAAGATTCAGAGCAATAAATAGACACTGTCCTTCCAAAAACTACCCTTCTTGCATATGGTTTGCTCTAGTTTCCTTCCAAGTAACCTGGATATAATTCTAAAGCACATATTTGACCTGCAGTTATTGTTCGTGGTCTTCCTTCTTCTGCTTCCTGGCAAGATTTGAAGGTTGGAGAACTTCCAATGCTTGACCAACCAAAATTTATCTGTTTATGTACCTTGCTACTTAGTGATAAATTGATTTCAGGATCATATGCGGAAAGCAGGAGATGTGTGTTTTGCTGAAGTTACTCGTGATGGTGATGGTATGCCTCTTAGAATGCTGTAACTTCCCATTTCTGTTCCTGTTTTAGCTTTTTTCTTGAAATTCATCTAACTGGCGTTCAATTTCACATCCCAATTTGGAGTGAGGTGCAAAGTATGCTTGGATGCTGATATTGGAACACACAGTGTTAAATATCTCATGAGCTGCATGTCTTCATGCTGCTACTGAATTGAAATTTTGGACTTAACATTCAGGAACTTTAGGCCTTGTTGATTATACAAATCATGAAGACATGAAATATGCCGTGAGTTGTTTCTTGGTTAAAAAAAAATAAATGCTTGGGATTGTTGTTCTTTCCTCTTATCTAACAGCTCGCATGGGTTTATGTTATTCAGATTCGGAAACTTGATGATACTGAGTTTAAAAATCCCTGGGCCAGAGCTTATATTCGGGTAACCATTAAATCCAGCATTTTATCTGTTGAGTTGGTAGTAAGTTAATTCAAATATTTGAAAATGGTTTTATAGTGCAGAACTGTCTCAAGCATGCAAATTTGCCCTGTTCTCACTTTAATTATACCTAGCAGATCCTTACCTCACTCCCTCCATCTTCTATTTTTGGAGTTCTAGGAATTGTTGAAAACATCAAGTTTCGAGGCCTTTCTTTTCATACTTTTCTGTAGAATAAAAATAGCTCACTATCTTCCACATGGAGATGCTTTGGACATATATTAAGGAAAATATTTTTTAAAAGATGCCAGGCTCATTTAATAATTGCTCTTGGTTCTGCTGTTTGTTCTGATTCGTAAAGGTGAAGCAATATGAGGGCTCTCCATCAAGGAGCCGTAGCCGTGGTCGGAGCAGGAGCAGGAGCAGGAGCCGGAGTCCGAGGAGGAACCGGAGGTGTGTGTGTGTTTTTTTTTCAATGGCATTCTACTTTGAAGGGTTTTTTTTTTTTTTCCCACCATAAAGTGATAGCTGTCTGTTTTATGCAGCAAATCATTGGAACGATCTGTTTCAAGGTCAAGGTCAAGGTCGAGGTCGAGGTCGAGGTCAAGGTCTAAAACTAGATCTGCTTCACCTCTCAAATCATCCAGGTAATTAGTTTCTTTGCATCACATTTTATTTGCTGTTTTTCTTGAGCTAAGGCACCTTTTGTCATTCTCTTGTATTGAATACGCAGACCAAAATCAAGGTCCAGGTCGAGGTCTGAATCTCCCACCAAGGCAAGTCCCCTTTTGGTTGGTTAATAAAAAAAGAAAGGGCAAAGAATTTTTAGTTATTATTTTGTTGTGCGCGTGAGACTTCAATACAGTGTCTAATAATGTACTCAGTATAAGCTCTTCTCTCTTTGCAGGCACGGTCAGGCAGTGCCTGAGCGCTTTAAACTCCGTATCCAATCAGACTGTTACCTGAAACTTCTTCGATGTAGAAAACTCTGAGGCCTGCCTGCAAGAATATCGAGGGGCCAGTTGTTCTAAATATCCAGTCAGACTGTTACTTGAAATGCTTTGATGAAGACATGAACTAGTAGTGTAAGGCTTGGTGGTTTCTTGTCATTTTGGGTTGCGGATTTTTACCTTAAGCTTGAACCGAGTATTTGTTTATGTTGGCACTTTTGTGTTGAATTTGGCTACTTACTTTCCATCAATTTAAATCAGTGAACATTCAAGCGTGTTATAGTTTGACCTGTTACTTGTCACTCCAGTTGCTCTGATCTGTTAATATAAAGCGACGGTGCTGTGACGTCATTTTATTGTCCATTACCGGTGGAACATTGGTGGTGAAATGCTATGGAAAATGAAATGGGACCAAGCATTCCCACCTGTGGTGATGAGAGTGAGCAGATGTGAATGTTTCCACTTCATTCACAGCCTGTATGTACGCGAGAGTTTCGACGTGATTCAATTGAAATATCTATAAAAAGTGTTTTTCGGCTTTAATCTTTTTTTCAAGTAGATCTTTTTGTAATATTGAATGTCATTGTATTGGATCTGCTTAGATTCTGTGGCTTAATCTATTAAAAATCCATGATTTAGGTGATGGTTTCTGATATTTTTTTAAAAAATCTATTTTCAATTTAATAATATAATAAAAAAATTTTATTTGAGATTGTAATAATTTTATAAGATGTTAATTGAAACAAAATATGAAGAAAAATATAAAATCAAATAAATATAAAAAAATAAAATTAAAAAAAAAACTGAGATGAAAGGATAAAAAAAAAAGAAAATGCAAAAAAAAAAAACTATCTTCTTTACTGTTTATTTTAACATGGAAATAAGTGACGGTGATTCTTGCCCACCATTGACAGATGGACTCCACCAACCAAGGATGGTAGGCCATGGAATCCATCTTGGCGCCAACAAATAATTTGCAATATGGGCTCATTGTACTTACTTGGGCTGCTACAAAATGCAAAGGAAAAAGCAATACCATTTCTTTCTTTCTTGCCGCTCTTCCTGAAACCCTAGTCCTATCTATAAATACAAATCAAACTCCCTACGCAGCAGCAGGTCACCAAGCAAATCACAGCAATCATGGCTGGTAGTGAGCTTGCTTGCATTTACGCTACCCTCATCCTCCACGA
>Ga0325403_1006454_pt1 | contig 11168 bp, 8 predicted proteins | sample PopdelMetagenome_19_FD_205665 | JGI IMG/M metagenome (GOLD analysis project Ga0325403, IMG submission 205665) | Populus deltoides microbial communities from Bellville, Georgia, United States - Xylem-PdKOR-R4 | ecosystem: Host-associated > Plants > Phyllosphere > Stem > Wood/Secondary xylem...
AAAAAAACCCATTTTTCTATAAATTGTTTCTGATGACAAATCAAGTTCTATGATCTAATGAACTGGTGAGTTCAGCTTTTGCAAATTGAAGGAGCCACCTAGCAAGGTTTCACCGCGGAAAATCATTTGGCTTTAATACTTGTCTCCTTGTGCCAGGTAACTGAGGCCATCAGAATTGGAGCTGAAGCAATGAAACAAAATAAGATAACGGTAGAGGAGGTTGAACACTGTTTAGAAGAACTTGAGGAGAGTATTGATGCACAAAAACAAGTTGAAAAGGCTCTTGGTATCCTCTCTGTCTCCCCTCCCCTCTATGCCTGGACATAAACTATAGCTAATGCCAATTGGAAATTCATTACCATTTCAGCAAATTTAGTTTCTTGGATTTGTCTGAGAATTTTTTCTTTGTCAAATGCAGAATCAAATCCAATCTCAGGTATTGAAGATGAAGATATAGAAGAGGAATTAGAAAAGCTAGAGTTGGAATTAGAAAGTGAAAACCTTCAAATATCGGAAGTCGAGGTTGGCAATACATCAGGAGAAATGGATGCTTTGGGATCCACGGACTCGCTAACTGATGCTTTGTCAAATTTAAAGCTCCATGATGGTTCAGCTAGGGAATCTGTAAGTCAGAAGTCTCCATTCCCGACGAGAACTAAAAATTCAAAGCATGCGATGCTTGAAGCAGCATAATTAAAGGAATTCCTTACCGGAATGGTACTATGATCATCTGCACTGGCTAAATATGATGTCGAGTTTTCGGTCATTTGGTCAAGCTGTTGTAGTCATGTATATAACGATTTCACTCTCCGCATATTTTACATGTATATACACTAGAAAAATGTAAACTATTATGATGTCTAATTTGACCATTCATAAATCTTGGTTGTCTGAAGAGTTGATAAATATGTTTGGTTTTTGATCCAGTCGGTTCGTGTCCTGCCATATCTTTTCTTATGATCTTTTAACCAGATAATTGACCCTTCGGGTCAGATTTTTCTTAAACATAAAAATATTATTTGAATGTTAAACGTTTTAACAAATTATACATGTTAGATTGAAAATACATTAATTAATAAATCATAAAATAAAATATGTAAGTTTATAAGATAAATTACTTGAGGTTTTTATAGGTTTCAATATCATCCATCAAGGTTCTAATATCAATTAGAATTGATTTATAATGCAACTAATTTTGACAATAAATAAATATTTGAACTGTTGCTGGAAATAAAAAACTTTAAAATTGATTGAATATATGACCATTAATACTAAAGATTGATTCAAAAGCAACTTTCAATATAGAAATAACTTTCAAAATAAAGAACCAAAACATGTTATGGTTATGAGACCTTAGAAAAAATCTTATATTTTGAAGCATTACACTTCCATCAGCCCAAATATTTAACCTATTTTCATTGAGATCTTCACAATTATTAATCAAATACTTCTCAATCCTATTTCTCCTCTCCATACTATCTTCCTCTAAATACTTTTTAAATCGAGTCAAAGTGTTTAACATATCATTTACCTCCATGTTATTACTAGCATTAACATCATGTTTTGGTGTCTAGTGAATGTCCTACCATTGTTCATATCATTCTTCACCCCATTAACTTTCAAATAAAAATCATACAAACTCACCAAAATATTTTTTTTATCATTTTTTGTTAACAATTGTGCTTTTTCAACATCATATAACTTACTAAAACAAAATTTCATATATTTTAGCTTGAAATGTGGATATAAAACAATAGCCACATATAACAAGAAATTATAATTTTTTTTATCTTTTTAATATTTTTCATACTTTAACATCATGTTCTTTCTCATTCACATTAAAGATTATTTTTATTTTTACACATTTGTGATATGTTTGTATGCATGTAAATAAATTCAATGGAGAAAGAATTTGATGTAACATACAACGAGTTAAAAAATTTTAATGTAATCATGTAAAAAATCTTTAAGAATTTTATCAAAGATCTAGCATTTTTCCAATCCTCAAAACTAAGTGTTCCTATATATATATATATATATATATATATATATATATATATATTTTTTTTTTTATTTCTCTTTGAATCAACCTCTATAAAATAACTCATATCCATAGAGTCATTTTCACCTAACTTTATAAAGATCCTCTCAAATTTTTCAGCGGCTTTTAATATTAAATGAGTTGAATTCTATTGAGTTACAATACCAAAACACATTGATTTCTTGTACCATATCTTCAATTAACCTCTCTGCAAACTTCTTAAATGTATGTTACCTATATGGTAAAGATCTCACAAACATGATTGTATTTTGAATATTAATAACAAAAACATTAATTTCTTTCAAGTCCTTACGCACAATAAAGTTTACAATATATGCATAACAAGTAACATACAAATACTCATTTAACAATATAATAATTGGTTAATCTTGTGTCATATTCTTTAAATATACAATAATCAAATTATTAGAGCTTGCATTACCTATTGCAATAATCAAAACTTTATCAATCTCCCACTCTAATAAATAATTCTCAATAATTTAACTAATTGTCTCACCCCTATAATTGAAATCTTGATAAAAATTTAGAATTTTTTATGCAAATTTTACTTATCATCAATCCAATGAGTTGTCAAGCATATATAGTTAATATTTTGAATTGATGTCCAAGTATCATTGTTAAAAATACATGTTAACCCCTAAAAACTTTTCTTAATTACTCTTTTTTTCATATAAACTTTCAAATAATCTCTCATAACAGTAAAACAAAAAAAAAATATTAAATCTAGATTAAATAATCTTATAAAATAATCTAAATTCCTATCTCTCCCTAAAAAGAAAATAAAAGGTTTGCACTTTGCGTGCACACGCGTGGTGGTTCACGTGCCTCTTTGTTTCCCTATCTGGTATGCGCCTTTTTCCCTCCCCGGACACCGACCACTGACGGAACAAAATCACAGCCTATAAAATTCAACAATCAGACGAGGATTGATTGTCAATGAAAACACAGATTACAAACAATGATAAGAGGATGCAGGTCCCACCATCAAAGCAATGAATGGTGTATACAGCACGCCAAGGAATTCTCTCATTTTCAGCAGCCAATTTTCGAAACTATCCGTTTTTAAATTGGAATATATCCTTGCTGGATTCTAAAATGTCAATAGGCCAACCCAGGTCACCTCTCTTTGTCATGTCATTATCATATATTATAACCTAGGAATTTCTTGGCTAATAATGGATGTACATGGAATATCTACAAACTTTTGGTTTATCCCAGCAAAGCATGTCAAAATGCTGACATAGCGTATAATAAAGAAATCCAGATCACGAAAAGATAATAATAATAAAAAAAACCTTTGAAATGGATTTTAACCTAAAAAATGACCTGGATAGCCTTCAACACTCGGCTATTTGCTGGCCTCTGACTTAACTTTTCGGATTATATGATTTGCATCAATCAGGCACAATTATAACCCATCAAAGCAACAATGCATGCTTACCCTTCCACACCGTCTTCTTGAGCTTTTGTCTATCAAACTTATCCGTGAGCTCTTCACACCACATGCCCCACATCAAATACTCTCTTGAAGCTCTCACAAATTTTTAACCTTTTCCTTTTCTTTCTATTGAGAAGTAGCGGTCTGAAAGATTTGAACCTACTATCACTTTATAATTAGAAAGCAAATTGTCAAGAAAGACTCACAGGTGCCTCCTGAAGAAACTTTTAGGAACATTGTCAAGTTCATTTCTAGTGAAAATGTTCTGTGCATGCAGTGACTTAGACTGTAAAATTGGACTACCCTCAATCATTCTCATGCACCGCTACGCTCTATATTTTCATAAACGAAAATTCTGGAACATGCTTTTACCATTATGGACTGTTTAACTCGTCCAAAGGCAGCTTAGGAAAGAAAGAAAAAGCTAATCTATTCTGAGGTTGACTATTAAAAGAATAATCTCAGTATGGTTTACTATATAGCTAAACGCAACACCGTGGACGTATGACAAAAATACCTGCCAGAGGGACTTGGCTGTCACAACAATTAAAGCATGGTTCCCAGCGCAGTTATGAAATGAATGACCAATTCCACAGCATGATGTGCAATCTTATAACCTAGAAAAAGCTTACAGGCTCAACCTCTAGGAAACTCGTAAAACCTTCGGCCTCTTCCTAATTCTGGTCTCTGTACAAAGTCCCCATCTTGTTAGCCATCAGCTAAAAAACCTCGTCAACTTAGAACACCCTCATTCAAGCACTCGGCTACAGCATACTTCAACTGGAGCGTCTTTTCCCTTGCCAACTGCAATGAATGAATGACAGGGAAGGTTCACATTAGCTCCGCAAGCTCTCTTTCAATTATAAACACTAACATTATTATTTTATGGGCATAATCCTAGATGCACGAGGACATAACCTTCAATAGGCAACAACTTAACAAGGGTGCTTGGCAGTGTGGTAGCGGTTGCTTTTCAAATAACTTTTTGTGCCGAAATGCATGACAATGATTTTTTTTTATTTTTTAAAAATTATTTTTGACATCAGCACATCAAAACGATCCAAAACGTACAAACCATATTAAATTTTAGCAATAAAAAAAAATTAAATTTTTTGGGAACGCGGTTTGCACCACGTTCCCAAACATGTTTGACAAATCTATAGGTGTAATTATGAACATTAAAGGTTCAACCACTAATAGATTGATATTGCATGAAGAATGCTAATTCATAAGCTTCTAGACTGTGACCCCCACGAATGTAAACTCACAACCATTATAGATACATACAGTTAGGTGTCTTGCCATCTTTTCATAATTAATGTCATACCAACGGAGGAAAACAAAGCAGCTACGTATCCACACAAGCAAAGGCCGTAGAGCATGCATGCAATGATACAATTATCAGGAATAATATACCCAGAACCCAGATGCTAGTAAATGCTGAAGATCATATTTCCTAAAATAGAAGCAGACTTGCCTTTCGCACAGCTGTGATTCTTCTTTGTGCATCATCTAGCTGTGTCTTCACTGCTTCTTCCGCTTGCATAAGAAGCTTCTGGCGTGATGCTTCTGCAATATGGAGATAGAGAACAAATAAACCATTAGGGTATTTCAGAGTTTCCACACATGGTACATCTCCATTAAACTCTGTTTCTGTTGTTACCACACTGTGACTCATTAGTGTATATAGGATGCCCTAGATCAAGCTAATGACATTTAGATGCTTCCACGTTGTGTCAAAACTTAAGTCATACCGCCACAATAAATAAGAGCATTGCAGATGAAGTAACTTTATTGATGCCAAATGATAAATAAATAATGTAGGCACCTATTTACATTCCTGTGGAGGTCCAAAGCACTAAAGAGACGGAGCATATGACTGCAATTAATCTCCAACCAAATAATTGCCCTTACATGTTTCTATACCAAATTATTTACATCAAATGAAAACTTTGCAAGTCAACAATTAATTTAGTTGGATGAACAAGTAACCAATTAAAAATAAAAAACTTTTTAATATAAAGAAGCCAGTTAAAAATGTTTTGAAGTTGTTGATGAAGCTTCAATTATCACAGATCCACCACAAGCACCATGACGTCCAAACTCACATGCTTGTATGTGTAACTCAAGTTAAAAAGTTTTAATAAAAATTATGAATAATATGAAATCAATCAAACACATTTCAATAATGTATTTATTAAAAAAATTTACTAGCTATAACATAAGCTCACATACTTCGCTTTTTCACAGTTCCGTTGAAGTCAATCTGGTGCAATTCTAGTCCTTCAAGCGTGGTTTTACACTTCTGGAGATGCTGATAAATATCTTGTTTGAATTTATCATGTATCAACTTTAGTTCCTCTTGTTGTTCTGCACAGAAAAAAAAAAAGGAACAGAACACCAGCTATTAAAGCTTCGGCACGAAGAAAAATCTCAGACAATGAATTGATTCAACATAACAGCTAGATGACCCTTAAGAAGTTAAGGCTGAGTTAGACTGATTAGAATTTATCAAATCCACAGAACCTTTTATTTAAAGAAACATGTATGCCTGGTATGGATCTGCACGAGTTGCTAATACTATGTTATGTTAATAAAACAATCAGTTGTTGACAGCTTGAAGACCTTCAGATGCCAGTGGTGAAAGGGAAGGGGATGGCAGATAACATGACCGATCACCTTCGAGAAAGAAGAGTCTTTCTAAATTACTTCTGTTCAGTGGGACCTTCAATGACAATCAATCAAGATGGAGCTATAGAAGACACCTTAGTAGTGGTTTTTTCCATTCTCTACCTTTCCTACTGGTAGTAAAGAAAGTGAAATCCACCTTATTGCGGTCTGGTTCCTAAGAAAGATATTTTCAATCGCAGAGCTTTGAAATATAGGAAAGAAATACCATTCAGGCATTATTTCCGAATGAGTTGCAAATGGATCCACAGGTTCACCAATCATTGATGGTTCTAGAACCGCTAATCCTACATTACATGCAATAGTACCTAGACATGCAGTGATAAGGGAAACTAACATCAGAGACACAAGATTTCATAGAAGAAATACAAAGTCATTAAGACGGGAATTGGTCAAAAATTTGAATGTTCTTATTCTGAAGCTAGTTTACATCCCTGGCAATATAAATATGAGACTCGATAATTTCTTGATAAAAAAACTGCATACGCGGTATTGATGGTGTACCTCACCTGTCAGTTGATGGATCTTCATGTCTAATGCACTAGTGATTCAAAACAGGTGGTGCTAAGCCAGGTTTGATTGCTAATAAAAGGGACTGTTGGATGTTATAAAATGTGTATTTGCACTGCAAATAGATGGCTAATGGGAGTTCAAAATACGTTGGGTGAATCCTTAAGAAGAAGAAAAATACACCATCATATTCAACAATAAAAAGTTGAAGATATGCTTTTACTGCAATAACATTCTGATAAATTTAAACAGCAGCAAACATTTAAGTTATGTTCATGAAGCTGTACAGTAGCAGATGAAATTCATTACCTTCAAATCTTGACTCCAGGCGTCTCCTTTTTGATTTACTAACACTTGACAGTTTCCCCCTGAAAACATTATTGAGATTAGACCTGATAACTGACTTTTACATTTAGAAAATCAATTAATTTCAAAAAACCTACAGTTCTGTTTGGATTTGCGACTCAATATTCTTCAACTGTAGACGTATCTCCTCTGAGACGGACATCAAAATGTCCGAGGATTTCTTTCTAGTCTCCAACTTCATTTTCTTTTTGAAGTTTTCTAAAGCTGTGGCGAACAGCATAATGGCCCTAAAACATGATTATGCCCCAAAATCATGCAAAATTAAAAACATAATGGTATTTAATAGTTTGGATCCAATTAATTCTCATATCTGTCTTAAGTACAGAAAGGAATACCTTTCCAGTTCATTCCCTTGGTTTTGTTCTGAAATCTCAGGAGTGAGCTCAGTTTCAACAATGCCTAAGGATTTATTTTACAAAGAAAGGACAGATTAAAAAAAGTCAGATGATGGCAGTAACACCGTGGACATGGAGCAGAAAATGTAACTATGTTATAAGAAGTGCCTGTTGGAGAGGGTGATGTGGGACTGAATTTTCTGAGTTTTTCAACATTGTGGTTGCGGAGCCTTTTAGTTGGATGAAGCATGAATTTCGATCTATCAGCAGTTGCAATTTCTGGAGAGAAGTTATCTCCTTCTCTATGACCTGCACACCATGATTAAGGAGGTGAGAAAAAGAGAAAATAAAGAAAATGATATTTTTTAGAACAAAGAATGATCACCCTTAGTACTTGGTGAACATTCCATGACAAGCATGCAAGAGGAATAAAATAGTCGTTACCCTTAACAATTGGTGAACCTTCTTCAGAGCTCTCAGAGTATCCATCTTCAGATGATGATTCAAAAAGACCACCTTCCACATCTTTTCCCCCCTTAAGAGGTGATGTTTTACTGGTTGGGGAATCCATATTTTCTGCTGCAACATCCTGAAGTTCAATAAGGAAACACATAGGCAAAATGAAACAAAACTTAACCTTATACATCACTAACATGATAATACACTATCATATTGAAGCCCTCAAAATAGCTAAGGATACAGGCGATTCTGTTTGACTATTTGAGGCAAAACAATCTGCCTTTGAAGTCCACAAAGTCCTGAAGCTATTTATTTTTCCCACAGTAAAGTTTCTCACTGCTTGTCCAGGACTGCCAAAAACCTCTTTTATCTGGTCAGATTTTGGCATTGAGCTTGAGGGGGAGCTTAAGGTACAGGAATTGATTTTGAATGGTGGACTCTGGAAATCATTCTGAGGATCAACAGTGCTATTTGAGGAGGGAGTATCAAATTTTTCTTGTTGATCCCCATGTTCAGGTACTACGGAGCTGCTAAAATCCTTCTGTTGACCAGTCCTCAGTGTCCATAAAGACTGGTGGGAGTCTTCGCTTGCAGATTTATGGGAATCTCTTTCTTGGTTTCTATTTTTCGGTTCAGTGTATTCCCTCTTATTCCTACAAGAACCATGAAAATTTCCCATTTTGTTGCTAAGAGAAGATGCTTTCTCAGCAGGGAAAGGTGTTTTCCTTGCAGATTGATGGGGATCTCTTTCTTTGTTTCTATTCTTTGGTTCACAGTAGTCTCTCTTATTCTGAGAACCATGGATATTTCCCATTTTATTGCTATGAGAAGACATTTTCTCAGCAGGGAGTGATATTTCACTCTTGTGACTTCCTTCCTGAATCTCATCTCCATTGTTGTCTTCACTGAAGTGAATCTTACGTGGTTTGATGCTGCAACACTTTATCTGGCCCTTCTTCCTTGTAGACATTGAAGAGATATCATTGACAGCAACATTTTGTTTTACAAGTAATCCTTCTTCGAAGGAGTAGACATCCTTCTCTTGAATTTTTTGCCTGTGACTGGAGGATGGATCAACTTTAGTTTTCTCTGGTTTCTGTTTGGTTGAAGCTCTTTTTTGGGTCAAGGAACGAGTCACTGGTCTCTTCATAGTATGATCAGGAGTTTCAGAATCAGTTTCTATGGTATCTGAGCTCTGTCTAGGCTTGACAACTACATCATCTGTTTGATCAAGAATTTGCTTCTGATTTAAATTATTGACACCAATCTGATGAGCCTGAGAATTAGATGGCTGACTTTTCGGTGAAGAAACATTTCCCAGTATTTCCCATAGTTTCATTTTCAAAGTTTCAGTTCTTCTCTCTTCTGTCTTATCATCAGTCACTGCTATATCTGGCATGGTGCCTTCTTTTTCAGTTGCAAATGTAAATTCCTCTTCTGAATTTGAGTTTCTATACTTTCCGCCCTTCCTTTTGTAGGTGAATCCACTAAACTTCTGCTTTAAATCACCAGAATGTGAATTTGATGGTTGGTTGGCAAAAAACTCTTCTGAGTGCGTTACAGGCACATTCTTTACTCTGCTAATCTTGTTCCTTCTTCCAGTAGAACCTGGTAAATTGGAAGTTTCTACAGCGTAAAGGACACCCTCAGAAGTTGGCAATTTTTGGTGAAAGGATCCTGTAGTAATCCAAGGGGAATGGACCTGCTCAGGAGCTTCAGTTTGGTTGCCTTTAGTAGCATCAAAAGCACCTTTTCCCTTATTTTTACCTTCAACTGAACTTTCTTTCTTAGAATTTACCCTTTCTGTGTTTGGTACTGCAGCTTCATTTTCCTTAGTGCCTCCAGATCCTTTCTTCCACAATGAGTCAATCAGAATTCCAATCGAAATCTTTCTAGACTGGCTAGATGGACGACAATTGCTGCCAAAGCTGCGACAGTCACTCATTTGATCCTGAAACGTGTATTTAGAAGTTGTCAAATATCTAATTTCACAAGACTTCACCAAGTGGCAACAGGTGACAGTGACATCATCTGGTCCAAGGAATCCGATTCCCCTGAATATTGTTTGTGTATTTAAATTTAATTCAAGGGTAATTCATGACTAAGAAAATTTCACCAGCAGACCAAAGGTTCCAAATTGCACAAATAAAATTCAACCAGGACCAGCAACATGCAGCTGAGCATTCCATTCAATGCAAAATTAAAATATTCATCACACAGGATTTTACAAGCAGATAATCTCATCTGTATCATAAAACAATCACTCTGCTATTTCTCTGACAAATAATACATTTCACTATAAAAATAGACAAAAAGCTTTAGCTAACAAGCAGAAACCATGTAGAAACACTTTCCATTAGCAGTATAGTCCTAAGAGTCACGTATTCACCACTTACATCTTGTAATTTCTGCCGTGTATCCACCTCCATCATGTTGCTTCAGCCAAAAAGGTATGAAATGTATACCGCAAGAATCTGCAGCCCAAATAACAAGCAAATTAGTCAAATAGAGAAATAACTCAGGACCAAAAAATCCATTATGAAATCGAAAGGAAAAAAAAAAAACTAGAACACTTAAATCTAAGAAAATCCACGTAATCCTCCACTCAGATCAGCTGTTTTCTTTGATATGAAAAATAAATACAATATTTTGCAGAAGATTGTAAGTTTCGGTTTCCTAATCAACATGAGATAGTGAAATATCAAAAGAGAAAATGAAAACAGTCCAGGAAAATTTTGAAGTGACAAATTCACTGTTCATACAAGTAGATCACAAACCATCACAAATTTCTACGGATATCTGAACCCTAATAATCTGCAGGTTCAACTTAATTTGTTATTCATTACATAATTTCAAGCGCACGAAATCTCGAATTGAACGAAGTTAGGTTTCGAATTTCTGAGATTAATTACTATATCAGAAAAAATTAAGATAGTGAAATTAGAAAAAACAACTATAATCAGTCGCATATTTAGAACTCAGTACAGTAAGAGCAGATCATCTAGTCATGAAAAAAAAAAAAAGCAAGATTGAGCAGTACGTGCTAAATTGAAACATTTGATTTAAAATTTACGGTAATTAATACGAGAAGTCGCTTACGGATTATTCGGCGGTGATAATCGGTGAGCTCGATTTTATCTTATGATTTTTAACATGAGAATCACAGAGAAGTGAGACGCAGTGGAGAGATTTGGCGGAATGAGACAGAGAAGGGGGGATTGATTTCGAAACAATACTACAGTAGTGTTGCGGGTACCGAACGAGGCGGGAAATTAAAAATGTGTTATTGATGAATCTAAAACGGCCTGCT
>Ga0325403_1006455_pt1 | contig 11165 bp, 6 predicted proteins | sample PopdelMetagenome_19_FD_205665 | JGI IMG/M metagenome (GOLD analysis project Ga0325403, IMG submission 205665) | Populus deltoides microbial communities from Bellville, Georgia, United States - Xylem-PdKOR-R4 | ecosystem: Host-associated > Plants > Phyllosphere > Stem > Wood/Secondary xylem...
AAATAAACAAATATTTTTGTAAAAAACAATATATGAATAAGAAAATGCAGTTTTGATTGAATAAATATCTTTTTTCTTCTTAATTCAAATCATTGAAATTTTTATGAATATTTATTTTAATTGTTTTAGTTTTTATTCAAAACACATGCTACTAATAAAAATGACATGTTTTTGTCAAAAAAAAAAAATAAACAAGAAAAAGAAAATTCTCCTAACAAAATATATTTTTCCTCGAAAATTTAAATTGTTTTCTCATTTACAAATATATATTTTAACAAACATAAAATTAAATAAAATCAAATACCATAAACTATATTATGACATTGTGCGAACACACTAGCTAGTTTCATTTATGCTATAGACTTCATTAAAACACCTCAATCCTTTCTCTTTTAGGTTTTTATTTTAAAGGAAAAAACTTCAATCCTACGCTCTAATACGAAGTTTAAAATGGTTCTTAAAACTTTATCCAATGGAAACAAACCGTAATCCAACTTATAATTATCAAATAATTCCTAAATATTAAAAGTTTGATGAAAAATTACTAGATTTGTTTTTTTTATTTTTCATGGAAAACTCTTATTTGTTTTAGTGAATGTTTAGAAACGCGGTTGTATATGTTTTTAAAAAAATTAATTTTTAATATTTTTTATTAAAAATTAATTTTTTATGTGTTTTAGATTGTTTTGATGTGTTAATATTAAAAATAATTTTTTAAAAATAAAAAAAATATTATTTTGATGTATTTCAATAAAAAAATATTTTAAAAAATAACCACAACCACACTCCCGAACAAACCCTAAATTAGTGTGCAATATACTATTTTTTGAGCTTTTTATTTAAAGACGCTTATCTTTAATCTTTTTTTTTTTTTAGTAAAAATCTTGCAGCCCTTGCTCGTCCAGCCTTGTTTTCATTAGTCATGCATGCTGGGCCACCCAGTTCAAGGATACCTAGCCTCTTTTCTACCTTTATTTTTTAAAATTATTTTCTTTTAATCTTAATTGAAACTAATTAATTAAATATATATATATATATATATATATATATAATATTTTTTTTATTATATACCATTTCATTTTTAATTTGTTTTTTTGATAAAATTATAGCATTCTTTTTATAACATTAGAAAACATTTTTTTTAATAACCATTAATAATGAATTTTTTTAAAATTTTATTATATTATTTTTTCCATGTGTGTTTGTTTCTAGTATTGCATAATTAAATAAAAAATAAATTTTAGGAAACAAAGTTATTCGACTCGAAATAATCACATCAGTTTAAGAAAATTAATTAAAGCATAAATTAATAATTCACAAATAAAAATATAATACAACATAAGAAATCAATACATATTGCAAATTAATCAAACGAATGAATCAATGCATCCAAATTTGAATTTGAACTTTTGGAGTGGCTTAGAATTGGATGGAAACTCCTAGCCACGCACGGGAGTTAGAACAAGAGCTAGTAGTTATGCATGAGAGCTGCAGGAAGCTGTGGGGGTATTGTGTGTCTTAGGCATGAAGTTGTGTTAAGGTCTTACCTTAACACGATATATCAAAATAGTATTTAAAAATATATGAGATTAGTCGAGATACACACAAGCTGACCTGAACATCTACGTTAATAAAAAAAAAAGATTTAAAAGAAGAAAAGCGAATAATTGAGAGAGAAAGGACTAAATTGAAAATTTCTTCTTGTTATTACCTGATTATATCCATTTATACAGACTTCGTTTCCCTCCAACTGTTTCTAAAAACCTTCCAAATTGCTAATTACGTGCTAACTATTTAACCATTGTAACTGCTAGCCTTCACTCCTCTGAACTATTTAATGCTCTTGCACTAGTAATCGTAACAATACCCCTATCTTGAGAGGATTATTGTCCTCAAGAATTAAAAAAAAAAAAAAATCTAAAAACCACATCTGAATCTTGTCTAGTTCTTTCCATATAGCATTTTCAGGAAATGAATTGGATCACTGAATTAATCAAGTTGCTACTGCTCTAATTCTTTTTTTTTTTTTCATGATCTTTCTCTCCAAGATTGCTACTTGCTTGACCATAACTCGTCCATACTCATCAACCTTTCTTTCTTAAGATTCTTTCATATTCAAGAACCTATTCTCTTTCACTCCTTCTATCATGTGTATTTCCTTCATGCTACATTGATTGTCTGGACTCTACTTCTCACCACATTTATAACACTGCACAAGCCTTCTTCTTTGCTCATACAATGTTTTAGAGGGTTGCTTAGGGTTATGAAATGTATTATTCTTGATTTGATTGTAGGGCTTCGTTGCTCTGCCCATTTACTTCCACCAACTAGAATAATAATCTTACTAGCCATTCCATTTTGTTTTTAATCATGACTAGATTTGATTTTTTTTTGCCACTTAGCTTGTTTAAATACCCATATCAAAGTGAATGGCTTTAAAATCTTCAGCATTGGTTTTACATCATCCCCTTGAGCCCGCTAACGAAATTTGATATGTGATATGATTCAAGTAGGTTAGGGTTCATCGCAGTCATAAGGGATTTAAGTTCTTTCAAACTTTTCTATATATCCCTTCATTCCTCTTTCTTGAATCAACTTATTAAATTCTCCCATCATATCCTCTCCACTTCCAAACCTCGTACATATTCTTTATGTGAACTCATCCCAATTGGCCACCTCTTTATTACTCAAAACGAATCATTCAGGTTTGTATGGGGAATGATTGCATGAAGAATTTAGTAAGTTGATTCAGGTTTGAAAGGTTACGTGACAATGTTGTATGGGAAATTTATGACTTGTACTGCTGTGATTTTCAAGCTTGTAGGGTTCTGTCATGGAGAGATTGCGATTATGGTGAGGGGAAAAGATTGAGAGAGCTGCTTTGTTCATCAGAGATGAACGAGGGCGGGAGAAGGAGCTGTTGTTAGCGCATGTGTCCTAGGTTGTTGAGTTTTAGTAGTGAGAAGGGGGACAAGATAATTGGCAGCTGTTAGCTAAGGAGAATGAGATTGTGTTTTCTAGGGTTTTTTTTTTTAAGAGAGAGTTTCTTTGTTTTCCTTTGTGTTTTTGTCTTTTGTTTTTTTTTCCCATCATCTTTTTTTTTAATCTCTTGCTAGTGTCTTTTTAGTCTTTTTAATGATCTCTTTTAATTTATATTGTCTAGTTACTATCAAAATAAAAGAAACCCTAAAAGTAAAAAAAAAAAAAAATTACATCTTTACATTACTTCCTTCCAGAACTAGAATATCTTTATAATTTTTCTAGTTTTGATTGATTAGAATGCGCAACAAGAGGGGAGAGCTATAATAGGATCCTTCTATTTATTTATTTATTTATTTATTTTTATTTATATGATCTTCCTTTATAACATTTAATCCTCTACTATTTTGGTATTTTTTTTTCTTGTTCGTCATTTCTCACCTAATTTTTTTTTTATTTTTATTATAAAAACTTATATGAAATAAAAAAAGTATCAAAAATCATGAAATGACTGTAAATTGACTATATCGCATAAAAAGATATTTTTTTTGCAATATTTTTAAAAATACATTAAAAAATAGAGGGTAAGAAATGGGTTATAATAATAATGGTTGTGAGTTTGATAGATTAACATAAGTTGACTTGAGTTGATTTAGAACGTTATTGTCTGAATTTTGTTTTTAAAAATTGAGACGATGCTATATTCATTTTTTTTTTTATAAATCAAATCAAATTTTGACCAGGTTAACCGGGTTGAGTTTGGACCCATCATATTGACCATGTCACATCATGTCATCTCCAACCCTATTTAATTTAAAACATGGACTAAGAAAAGGGCTGAGACAGGGGTCTCCGAGTTGAATTGATGTGCTGGACATGGTTTGATAACACAAACACAATGTTCCCCACATCAACACACGAGTTGTGTATTATTCTTATATTTTTTTTAAATACATTCGGGTCAAAATTATCAAAATATTTTTTTTATTTAATTTAAGCTTGTTTTTATGATTATAATAAGGGGTTGTTTGAAAAACAAAAAGTCTAGTTAAAAAATGTTGGAAAAGAAGGAAGCCTTCTTTAAAAGTTTATTTTATATTTTTTTTTTATAATTGTTGTTTTATTTTTATTTGATAAATAACATAGAATAAAGAAGTTATATTTTTTGTTGTTAAAAAAGCCAAATAAAAAAAAAGATTGTACTAACAAATTATTTTGTTTCAATGAAATCATAACTATTACTTTTTTAAAAACAATATTAATGTATAATTAAATAAAAAGATTGAATGACTAACTGCATTGTGAAATCAACATTATCTTTTAATCTTTAAATTTAGTATTTGGTTATTGTTAATAGCTATTAATTTTTAATATTTATTAGTGTATATAATTAGCTATTTATTTTATTTAACATATCTATCAAATTTTAAATTCACAATTAGGATTTTTTTTGTGTTAAAAAAATGTTGATCTCTTTTTTTTCTCTCATTAAAAAATAACTTTTGATCTAAATCATAACCAAGCATGGTAAGTTAGGCTAGTTTTTGCTAATGCAGTTATATTGGAATAAAAAAAAATCCAGCAAATCATTTTGTGGATACATAACCTTTTCATTTATATGTTTTCATAAAAATATACCAAGATTACAAAACTTGATGTGCGTATTATTGCGCAATGTTTTTGAAAAAATGTGCTGATTAATTTCATGTATTATTATTTAAAAGAATTGCTAATATTACCATAAAAATCTCTAATATTATTTAAAAAATATGATATAATTGGATAATATCTTAAATATTATTATAATTATTTATAAAAATAAAAATTTATTTTAAGATATAAAACACAATTAAAAAAATCAATTCTTTTCATAACCGTGTTTAGGCTTGTAAGCCTAGCCACACATTTGAGCTTTAAAGATAACAGCCAAACAAGTTTAGATTTTTAAGCCCAGACTTTAAAAATAACAATTAAACATGTTTGGACCTTCAAGCCTAGCTCTTGCTTCTAGACTTTTAAGAAAAGGCTAGGTTTGAATGCCTTTTTTTAATATATAAAAAAAGATATTGAACGATGCTTCGTCTACTTGTAACACGACATGTCACCCATTGTAATAGTTTTTTTATCATTTTTGGTAGCTGAAAAATTAGGACTGGAGTTTCTGGGCTATCAAAACTTAAATTTCAACCTATTTTTACTTAAAAATACAAAAATAATATACTCTATAAATCTCTAAAGCCCCATTCTCTAGCATAAAACAAATTTTAATTAGCTTAAAACTCAAAATCAAATCAAACAAAATAAAATTCTCAAGTTTTGATCTAGTCTTTACGTAATCATTAAATAATGAAACCATATACATTGAGCTCTCATCTTAGAGGTGAACCTATAAACACCCAAATTAGAGTTATTGATTGTCAGAAACTAACCAAGTGAAAGCTTTCTCTCTCCTTTCCCTTTTCAACAACTCTATCTCTCATCTCTCAACTATTAGAGACCAAAATATAAAAGAAATAGATCTTATGAATTAAATGTAAACTTTGGTAAAACAAGGATCAAATTGTAGAAAAACACGCCTCTCGAATGGTATAAATGAAAAAAATAGCTTTTTTTTTTTTTATATTTCAGTCCATGTTCTTTTTTTAGTTGAACCCTATAATATTTTGTAATAGTAACTTGCAATGTAATTTAGAAATAATTTGTGACACGGAGCATGCAAAATGAAACAAACTTAGAACATAAAATCATGTTAGCATTATAAGGTTGAAAAACAAAGAAAGAAGGTTGAATAACTAAAGCATAAAAAAAAACTTCAGGGATCAAAAAGAAAAAAAGAAGTTATGAATAATGATGTGAGTAATGAAATAAGTGCCAGTGAAAAATGCAGTTACAATCAATCTCCTAATTATTTTAGTTAATATTATTAATATTAAACATTTCAAAAGGTTTTATAAATTATAGCGAAAAATATTTTAGATTTCATAAATATTAATACGTAATGCTAAAGTTATTTTGTAGTTGAGATAACAATGTATTAACTACATTAAACTACAAAAACATTTTTAATTAAATATGAGAACAATACTTTGGCAATGAGAATTTTATTGATATTTGGGTCACATATTAATATTTTATGTATTTTGATGATAACAATTAAATACAAATAGAATAATGATATGCTTAGATGAGATTAAGTTTAAACAGGTTAATATGAAGATCATCAATAAGCATGAATAATTAAATGAAGAAATCAATCAACAAGTTTAAGATGCAAAACAAGTGAAGACTTAGTTCTTAGGGATTCATTTTAGTGCAAATTATGTAAATCTTTATATATAACTTGATAACACAAATTAAAATGAATTCACACACACTTCACATTGCATGCATTATAGGATTGATATGCATTTAGTCGATTCAAAATTTACTAGGCTTAAAACTGCTAAAATTGGATTTTAAGCTTAACTAGTGAACCACTTGGCCATACCAAGTGAATTGGTCGACCGCTTGTTCATCTAAGATGAACAACTAGAAATTTACAAGAACCAGTCGACCTATAAGCTTGACCAATTTGAACAGGTCGACTATTTTATTTGTTATAGGAATAATAATGACTATAAAATAACTAGTTTTTGTTAAGAACATAAATATAAGTTGTCAAATTACAGAATTACATACATAAATTGAATATATATCATATACAAGTTATTTTAAGAGCAAAAAATAACTTCAAATAATCAATTATAAATCACACTTATATTTGTGCATTAAAACCTTTATATTCTTGCATAAGAGTATAAATTCTCACACTCATTGCACTTAAACTCCTTTATAATTCTAAGTGCTATTGAGTGAGCTATATAAATATAAACTTCGATTGTATTATCTATTTTTTGAGAGAATGTTGTTATATTTCAAACAAATTGTAATCCTTTAAGAGTTTAAGTGAAAAACTCTCGGTCATTAGTGGGGTACATCTCCTAGGTAAAAAAATCTTAAAGAAGGTATTTATTCAAGTGGTGAAAAAAGGCTCGGTGAGGATTCATCAAGGACATTGTAATTTTTTATTTGGATTAGTAAAAAAAATACAATACTCAAGATTGGTTTGGTGCTTGAGGTGTAGATGTATGCTTGCCAAACCACGTTAAAAACCGAGTTTGCAATTTCTATCTCTATACTATTTACTTTAAGCACTTTAATTATATTGTTAGTTAATTATGTTTAATTGAGTTAATTGTAATATTTATTATTATTAGTGAAACACCTAATTCACCCTCCTTAGGTGTTATTGTTGCCTTAATCTTAAAGCAACAATTGATATCACAGTCTAGTTCTCAATTTTATAAGTTCGCTTAGACTTTAAGTAGTATGACAACCACTGGTTTTAATGTTGGAAATAAAGGATCATTAACCTCTAGGCCATCTTTTTCTATAGTAATGATTATGCCTATTAGAAAGTTAGGATGACTAGATATATTCAATCTATTGATTATGATTTATTGCTATCTATTAAAAATGAACCTCACAAGCCTATTAAGATTGAAAATAATATAACGATTCCTCAATCTAGAAGTGAGAATACCAATGGTGATAAAAAGTTGTCATCTATGGATACTAAAACTATGAATACTTTGTATTGTGCATTGAGTAGAAGTTAGTTCAATAGGATCACATCATGCAAAAATATTAGAGATATATGACATTCATTAGAGAAAACTCTCATTAATAATCTAGATGCTCTTGGTAGGACTTATACTAATGCTGATATTGTGAGTGAAATTCTTAGGTCCTTATCAAAGACTTAGGAAGCAAAGGTGGCGACATTCTAAGAAGTTAAGGATCTCACTAACTTTTATTGGAAGAACACATCGAATCACCTATGACTCATGAAATCACCATGGAAAAGCAAGAACTAGAAGAGAAGCCAAAGACAAATTTGGTGTTCAAAATCAACACCATATTGATAGTAATAATGATGTAATGGAGGAGGACATTTCACTTATCATAAGATAATTCTAAAATTTCCTAAGAAAGAAGCAAGAGAACAAAAAGTTCTCAATTATGTCAAAAGCTCATTTTTAAATTATTTTATCATGGAAGAGGTATATGTTGAACAACCTTAAGGTTTTGAAAATTTTCATTTTCTCAATTATGTCTTCAAACTCATAAAGGTTTTAAATGGTTTAAAACAAGCTCCTAGAGCTTGGTATGATAGATTAAAATCTTTTCTCATTGAAAATGATTTCATCATTGACAAAATTGACACCATCATCTTCACAAAAAGCAAAACTAAAGATACCTTGATTATGCAAATATATGTTGTGATGCAAACCTCATGATCACGTGGTCATGCAACCCACAATCAAGATTGAGATCTGATCCCAAAAAATTAAAATAGGTCTGATAGGAGTGTGACACAATGGAAACCTGGCCCAAGGCTTCAACATTATTGGAATGAGTAAAATGACGCCACGAAGCTAGTCAATCTTTGATAAGTCAGATTTAGTTGTTCAAGAACTGAAGAATGCTTATTCAAGAACTGAAGAATGCAAGAATCACTCTTACACGTTAAAACTGAAAAAATCAGAAGTAATAATCATCAAAAGCTGCTAAAATTTAGGTTACATGGGTTTAAATAGTTCTTAAAAGTAACCCTAATGGATCTACCCTTGTGAGCTGAATTGACCCTAAAACTCTAAACTGAAAAGCCTATAACCTGATCCAAATAAGCCTTGGATCCTAGCTCAAAAAAAAGTTTTAATTAAGCCCAAATATGAAAGAGAATAATAAAAATAACTAATTTGTCATTAAATATCACTAGCTTTTCTTTCATTGTGTAGCTAGGAAGAATAGGAATCCTTATAAGAAAAGGATTCTAAAACATTAATGAATCCTTGCCACACTTTTGATTATATTGTAGCTCATTAAAGATCCTTCTAGAACTAGAAAATTCTCAAAACCAGCTGCCACATCCTTGTAGAAAATGAATCCTAACCAAATAGGAAGTCCACAAGTCTAAAGGAAGTAAATAACAAAATTCATACAGCTTCTGTTGACTAGTATTGTGGTGCCTTCCCAAACTTCGATTGACCTAAAATTGTAATCCAAAGGAGGACAACATGTCTGGAGAGTCCACGTAAAATGTTAGCCTGATCCAACTGTCGGATTGAGAATTATGATTGTTTCCGTGAACCTGGATTGTTGCGCATTTTATGCCAAAATCTGAATCTGACCTTAATTGGGTTGTATCACAAGGCTAAACTGTATCATGTTGATGATATTATATTTTGTGTTACTAACGAATCTCTTTATAAGAAATTTACAAGGTGTGTGCAAAACAAGTTTGTAATGAGCATGATGGGGGAATTAAATTTATTCATTGGATTGCAAATCAAACAGACAAGAGATGACATCTTTATGAACCAAAGTGATCACATCAAGGATCTACTAAAAAGATTTGGGATGGAACAAGTCAAAGAAGCCGACACACCCATGGGGACATCAATAAAGATTGGTATGGATGAAAATAGTAAGAATGTAGACATCATCAAATATCGAGCTATGATTGGTTCATTATTATATTTGATTGTAAGTAGACTCGATATTATGTTTAGTGTTTGTCTATATGCATGTTTTTAAGAATGTTCTAAGGAATCCCATATTAGTGTTGTAAAACTAATTTTTAAAATTTTCATGGTATAATTAATTTAGGGTTGTGGTATTTGAAAGTAAGTGAGTTGAATTTGATTAGCTATTTGAATGATGATTTTATTGTGTGTAAAGTTGATAGAAAAAGTACTAGGGAAACATGTCATTTTCTAGGATCATCACTAATATCTTAGGCTAGTAAGAAATAAAACTTAGTAGCTCTATCAACAACTGAAACGAAATATATTGTAACGGGTAGTTGTTGTGCTCATATTTTATAGATAAAACAACCCTTAGTAGACTTTGGACTAACTTTTGATCATGTTCCTATTATGTGTGATAACACAAGTGTTATAAATCTATCTAAAAATCTTATATAACACTCACATAAAAACATATTGAAGTGAGACATCACTTCTTAAGAGATCACATGTTCAAATGAGACATTGTACTTAAGTTTGTTAGCACAAAACATTAACTTGCAAATATTTTTACAAAGCCTTTAAAAAAGGATCACTTTTGAGAAATACAAAAAAAATTATGCTTTATACATGTTAATGATATTTAAGGTCTTATGTTTATGTGTATACATTATTGAAAAATAAATTGGACATGTTTAAGTAATAAAATGCATAGTTTTGAAATTTAGCCCAACCCCACAGGTTAACCCAGGACTCGGCTGACCCAAGGTTGGAACTAAGCCAAATTTAAGAAAAAATAAGAGAAGGCAAAAATCTGGCTGACCCGACGGGTTAACCCTGCGACTCGGTCTAAAACTTGTTCCAACCCGTTGACAATTTTTTAACCAAAAAAATATCGTTTTGATTTATAAAAAAATAGAGTTGACCCAGGTGACGTGGTCAAAAACCGACGACCCGGGCAAAACCCGTGACCCGAGCCTTGGGCCGAGTCGACCACTGGGACGGGTTTAAAAACCTGATAAAATGGATACCCCCTTTAACATGAAAAATTTGTTTTGCATAAAAATTCATTAATAAGGTAACCTAGGATTAACCGGCTGATTGGTTCATCATACCATTTCAATTAGCCGACCGGTTAAAATAGAAATATAGAGGTTTTGTTACTAGATGAACAATAACTTTTTAAGGTTTCAGTTGGGTTTAGTTTTTGAGACAACAAGTTGGATAAAATAGTACATGTTAGCCTCATAAGATATATGATTTGATCAAAACTAGTAAAATATAGTTTTTATGTGAATCGGTTGACTACTTTATACATTTGAAATAATCGGCCAACCATTTGAGACAGAGGACAGAACCCTTCACCACAACCTAAATTTTCAATGTTTGATCTCCTGATATCTTTGAGTTTTTAACAAAAATTTTGCATCTAAGAAATCATTTTCAAGTGTATAAGAAGGATCAAGAGAGAAATTTTAGAAGATCAAGAGAGAAATTTTAGAAATTTCAATGTTTAAGTTAAATTGATCGACCAATTTAACTAATTCAAGACAACCGGTCAACTAGTTTCTCGACAATATAAAAGGGGCTGTCATTTTCCAGCATAATGCAAAAAAA
>Ga0325403_1006457_pt1 | contig 11162 bp, 8 predicted proteins | sample PopdelMetagenome_19_FD_205665 | JGI IMG/M metagenome (GOLD analysis project Ga0325403, IMG submission 205665) | Populus deltoides microbial communities from Bellville, Georgia, United States - Xylem-PdKOR-R4 | ecosystem: Host-associated > Plants > Phyllosphere > Stem > Wood/Secondary xylem...
ATATATTGAGAAAACATTCCAAGATCTTCAAGAATGTAGCCGGGAGTTTGAGGTTAGAGGAGTCCATAAAAAAGCGCGCGCTTATATATAATAATTTTTTTTTTATTAAAATGAAATGTTTTATAAAAATAATATATAACGTGTATAAAATTAAGTACAATAAATAAAATAATAGTAAGGTTTGCCTAAATAATGTTAAAAGGTTTTTTTAAAAGTTTAATGTAAGATTCAACGAATTTTTTCCAGCACATAATTAATATTGAGAAACTACAGTTATTAGAATCCAAATTTTATTTCTTTAAATAAAACTATCGAGTTTATGTTATATATATATATATATATATATACACACTGTTAAAAAATAAAATGAAACATAAAATTGATGGATGCAGCTAATTGAAATCACATTGGTAAGCTATTAATTAACACCATAATTTAAAATGCCAGCCTAGCAATGAGACTTGCAGCATAGCTATTAAATTTCGCAGGTCGATTTCGTGAGCAGGTTGTCGGATTCCAACCCAAGCTAAATCAAATATTAACTTGGCTAAACTTATGTTATGAAATGGTTGATCCGTGATTAGGTTGGTATGACGAAACTCGAATGAGATTTGTCTAAGCCATCTCAAAGACCAGGTCAGATTTCAGGCGGGCTAGAAAGCATGATGCTCTCTCTTTTTGTGTGGTTTTATTCCGGGCTGCGCGGCGGTCTTTTTCATAGAATAAAAGGCGCCCATCTGGAGACGGGAATCCATCCGTCGTATACATACTCATAACCCATCTGTTTAAAGTGGGCCGAGATGTTAAAATAGTCTATGACCAGTCAGAATCGGAATCTCTTATTAACGAAAACAAATCCATCTCAGGTGCTCTTCAAATATCCAAAGGCTTCACTATTTACATGTATAAAAGAAACAGCATGAAAATATGAGAGTGAACCTCTCCCGCTTTTAACTCCCCAGCATTATCAACGAAAATATTATCGAAGATGTAAAAAATTGATGAAACAACTCGATATAAATTAATTAATTCATTAACTTGAAAGACATCCTCTCTTATATTTGATTTATTGTTCTCATTTTGAATAACCTCAACATAATTATTGGGTTTGACTTTGAATACAGATAATCAATCAACTCTTGAACAATTTTTTTTAAAGAAAGGGGTATATGTGTAATAAACTTGCTGGTATTGCTTGGTGAAAACAAAGACATCGTTGACATTGCGAAGTCTAGTTTTTGAATTTATTTCAACCAAACCATGATGAGAATCTACTCTGATTCCTCTGTTAGTGGTGTTATACCAATAGCATTTGAATAAAAACACTATATTCTGTTCACTATAATAATGCAATTAATTATCTCTTCTAATTTATCATAATAGTCAACTTCAAACTCATTAGAAGTCGATCCTTTAACACAAACCCCACTTTTATATATCTTTTTAACCTGCCCATATTATTTAGTATGAAACACGTATCCATTGATAAAATACCCATTGTAACACTTCACATTTTCTTTAAGACCCAAACTTAGTAAAGACAATGTAGCACTAACATTCTCTCCCAATTTATAAACCTGGTATATAAAGTACAACAATAAACAATGAACGAGAAATGTATAACAAAATTAAGTATCCCGATAGATAATGATAATTAAATAGTACTTACATGTGTTATGAACCATGTGACAAATTATTCATCTTGTAATTGAAAGATTTGGGATTCGTTCAGCCATGAGTTCTTAGACAGTAAATATTGATGATGTTACCTACGAGGTATTCAATAATGTATGAGTTTGTGATATTACAAGAGAGAAATATTCCATTAATAACAAAGTTTAAGTAGTACACTTTCTAAATAAAACGTTTCAGTTCATCGCAGTTAAATAACACATAATTATGTGTTTGTTTGAATTCTATTTCAGACAAATATCTTCCCCTAACAACATTTTTTAGCGTGGGTCGTCCAGGATTGGAGAATATTGATAAGTTCTCATTCGAAGCCACTTCACCACCATCATCACGTCTTGGAACGCGATAGATTTTTGTTCTCAATTGAGGCTCGAAATAGTACGAGATAGATGTTGAGATCTCTTCAACAATATAGGCCTCACATATCGAAGCCTCAACATTGGCCTTGTTTTTAACTTTTTTCTTAAGGTTGAACAAGTACCTGCATGAAATTAAATGAATGTTTCCAATTAACAAAAACAATGAAAATATATTTTTAATATATTGCATGTGTAATCTCTAACCTCTCAAATGGATACATCTATCTATACTGGACTGAGCCTCCAACTTTTGCCTTATACGGTAAATATATAGGTAGATGCTCTATCAAGTTAAAAAATGATGGAGGAAATATCAACTTTGCATATTTTCTGGATGATATTCATTTCAAGCCTTTTAATGTGCTACGTATGCAACTTGTTGAAGCATATATCTCTAAATTAATGACCGATCTCCGTGAGTGCATCTCATATCCCCATTAGCAATAAATTCCGATAAGCTAATGGAATGAGTGTTTGCATAAACACGTGGCAGTCATGGCTTTTCATTCCATACAATCTGTAATCCTCTAAATTAATAAACCTTGATATGTTCGAGGCATGTCCATTGAAAAAATACAGACTCTTAAGCCATTAGTAGACAATTAGTTATGCATTCTTATCTAAGGTGAAGCTTGCTTTAAGCTTTGCGACCCATGACCTAGTATAAACCAACTCCATGTTTTTATAGTGACAAAACAAAGCTACATTCATTCTAACCTTGATGTCATCCTTTGTCTTCCATTTCATGTCCATAACTGTGTTGAAAATGTTCACAAAAACATTATTTTCTTTGTGCATGATGCCAAGGTTATGGCGGAGAAGATTGATTTTACAATAAGAAAGCTCCCAGAAAATACTCCGTTTTACCCAATTATGGGTCAAACAAAAACAAGAAAACTTCTGCTTACCAGATTGAAAACCAAACACAATGTCACCGTACTCTGACATCACGTCATACAATTCTTCACCCGAAAGATGCAGGGGTGCAACATCCTTTTCAATTCTACCAACAAAAAAGTCATTTATGTTCTTTCTGTATTTATGATCCATTGGCAAGAACCGCCGATGGCAGTAAAAAAAATGTTTTACAACTGTTTGTTAGCATGATTGCCTTGTTATTTTTCATGCAATATTTACATGTTAGTTTTTCATGCATACTTTAACCAGAAACCATTCGAAAAGCTAGAAAATCATTGATAGTCTACATCAAAGCTACTTTTATAAGAAAATTATGTTTCGTCGATATGTCATAAGTCAAAGTTTCAGAGGACCAAAACTGCGTCAAGATATCAATCAATGGTCGAAGACAAACATCTAATTCCGGTTCAGACTATTAGGACCGGGTATGACTGTAGATAAAAACATGAACTCTGACCTCATACACATCCCTAGTGGCAAGTTATAAACCATGAGTATAACCGGCCAACAAGAATAAGGAGCAATAAATGACCCGAATGGATTGAATTCGTTTATACATAACTCAAGATGCATGTTCCTTGATTCAGCTGAAAAGTAAGGATGCACATTATGAAAGTGTTTCATGTGATTGGTGTTATGTCATGTACTCAACAGTCTTTAGTGGCATAAATAACCTTCAGTCTAGGTGTGATCGAAAAGTATCTAAGTTTTTTATATGTGACAAGAGTCCTTTCCCTTCTAGTTCTGGGTTTATAATGGGAATGCCCACATGTCCTGCACCCGGTCAGTATTTTCAAGGTAGTACAACATGTAGAAGTATGGAAACATGTCAATTTTTTGTTATCCTAAACCAAGGGGTTTCATTATGGACTTAGCTGCTTAGAAGTTCTCTTCCAGCCTGTTCCCTCCAGGTAAAATGCTTCTCTCTCATTTGATAATTTTGTCATAACCGACCTCACTCAACTCATAATCTGACTTGATGGTAAACACATGTGAAACAAACGCTAATTTACTGTGATTTGTGCAACCATCCCATAATGGTTCGTCAAATCTTTCAAAAGATCAAAAAACCTGGTCATGTCTGCATTAGGTTCTTAATTTACGACTGGACATTGACCGACATGGCCCCGATTCATTCTTATCGCATCAGTAACTATAGTCACCATAGTTCTATAAATATTATTGTTGTTATCTACAACTCCATGCACATTGCTAGTACTAGAAGTTGACCCAACCATCCTTTCTTGCATGGTCTCGTGAGGAACAAATGGTTCTCAGTATGTATACCAACACAAGTATTCCTCTATAAAGATACATCATTACACCATCTGGATCGAGAAACTTTTTATTTTTACACCTCTTGTATGAACACCTAATACTGCCTCCACTAATATTTCTCGGATTAGATATTATGTAATTAATAAAACCCAAAACCCCATTACAATAATCCATCCTTCGCAATCCTTGGGGTGAATCTTGATATATCCATGAACGATCATCTATCACTTCTATCAAACCTATATGAATTAATAAATGACAACATGTATTACTTAACTATATTAACTAAATAAATTTGTAAAAATACTGGTTTAGCTCAAGATTATTCAACCTACTTTAATACTTGTTTTAATTCATTGTCAATTATCTACGTAGATACAAATGTGTACACATTTAAAGAAATTACAATTCGACAATAAAATTGACAAAATATAAAACAGACTTGTTAAACAAGCCATTATTTATTTTATCACAACACACCTAAGTCTGCAATTCGACATAAATTTCAACAATTTATAAAAAAAATATAATTTTTCAAAATCTAAAATAAATCATAACATGTACAAAATCATAAATCCATATAACAAGTTTGTTGGAGAAAAAATAATAAAACAAGTAAACACCAAAATAAAATACATACACTATAAAAATATGCAATATAAAAAAACTAATATTTTAAAATTGTGTTCAAATTAAAAAAAAAAAGGGTTGATTTGCTTACTTAAGATGGAACATTCTCAATAAAATTTCAATCAGAACACAGATGCTGTCAAACAGAGTGGTGTTATGACTGAAAAAGTTGTGAAATGATGAGTTGTGTTGAAATGAGTGGGGGAATGGGGGGCTATTTTGTTGTAAAGAATTTTTAAAGAAGAAGTAGAAATAGGGGAGGGGGAGAAGAGGGTCGAGTGTTAGGTCATATATTAAATATTACTGATGATTTATCGATGAAATTTTTTTGATAGTGACTCCATCGGCAATTCTATAGGTATGAATGCCACGTCATTGTATGGTTTTCCTGTTTGAATTCCATTGTAATTTCATTGGTAACGGTGTTTGTAAAAACTTATACATCATTATACTGTTTGGTTGTTTTTATTCTTTCTATTCCGACTGAGATTCCCTCGGTATATACTGACGACATATTTCCATCGGTGTTTATTGACGGACTTAGCAATGGAAAGAATTTAGTAGGTAAAGATCACCATAAAATACCAACAAAAAAAATCAGTCAGTGTTTTAGTTTGTATTTGTTGATTTTTTGGTAGTGAATAGAGAATACGAGGAAGAAAATTTGGCACAACATCCTTTTTCTGTTTAGTCATGTACAGAGTTTCTGATGGAAGCCAGTTGTCTAATTAATATTAGTGAGATCTTAATCGTCTTTTTTTAGGATGACGATGAAGGTTCCTTAAGAGAAGTTGCAAGCTTGGATCGAGATGAACTTTGTTCAATCCCTCTTGGATAGCTTCAGAAGAGTAGGTAGATTGGAATAATGGAAATAAAGAAAATGTGAGCTTGATGGAAGCTATATGTTAAGAGACATCAAGAACCATTGTCAAAAGATTCAAATGGTGGGATCCAACGATGATGACAACAACATGTCATTAAGTACTGATCAATAAGAGGCATTTGAAGCACATGCATCGACTCACGACGCTAACTCTTCGAGTGTGGTTCCGTAATATAGAGGCGGTGTCCATTCACAGTAGAATCCATTCACTTGCAAATATGAGGTGTATTGGAAGGATGATCTTTTAATGTAACTTTGTTTTGCTTTGAGTTGGTTTATGTTTAACTATTTATGAATAAATAATATTTCATTAAAATTATCAATTTTTAGGCTCACAAATATTGAGGCTGATCGAATAATAACATTGACATTTAAATTGTCGATGGAAATTCCATTATTTCGATGGAATCAAATTTCCAAACATCCTGATTGGAAACCATAGGTCGATGCATGATTTACAATATTTAAGGTTAGTGTTAACTTAAAATTTTTACTATTTTTATGTTAATTCCTCTACTTTATTGAAATTATTGAATTATTTTTTATAAATATTTACTGTAAGGCTAAATTTGAGTGGGATAAAGCAAATGATAATGTTGCAAGGAGGGTTTGTGAGAATCAAGCTTCAACTAAGTGACATCGAAAACATTACGATAATTGTTTTTTGAATTTTAAATATTAAAATTTCATTTGTCATTAACTCATATATAATACATTTGAATCATATAGGTTGCATGATTTTTGGTATAAGGCGCAAAACAATTCTAAAAAATATGCCAGAGAAAACGCTCTACCAAGCTGGAATAACGTCGCAGTTTGGAAGGATTTTAGGCCGCCATACATCCCGAAGAATATATGAGTGGAATATATTCAACACATGATGTCCGATTATTTTACACGACGCTTACAATCTGGTGCGGGGATTTGGAGCCGACAAATTCACGGTTCGATTACCATGCACATCGGCGGCTTCGTTCTGTTCGTTTCACATGTGAAGTGAATGATAAAATTTATTTTAATTACATCTATTTTTAATTAATTTGTTTTTATTTATAAATATATTTAATTGACAATATTTTTTTCTTATAGGCTACAGATCTTAGACGTGTGCCAAACCCAATGAAACTTTTTGTGGAGATGCATGTGTGGAGTGAAGATCGTCAAAAAGAGGTGCAACAGTTCATCAACAACTAAGCTTAACACTTTGTGGTACTTGGTTTTCAACCATTTTCTTTTCTAAGATATTATTTTCTTGAATTTGATTATTTCATTTTTTATTTCCAGAAGACATAGAACAACCAGTTGAAGGAGAGATACAGGGACAATCCTTCGACCCACCTGGATTTCGATCCGGATTTATGGATGGAGGCGGGATCTTCTGGTGGACCCAATAGAAATCAGGTATAAGGACTCTCCAACACTATGACCTAGAACTTGCAAATGACTCATAGTGTTTCAATCGTTGGGAGCTCGCAATTGTTACCAAGCACTCAGTCTCTGAAGTTCGCGGCCTTGTTACAGCAAGGAGTGCAAGAACATACGACCCATCTAAATGAAAAATATGAATGACTCTCTGCGGATTATAAAAAACTCCGCCGAATGGTCATGGATATTAGATTATAGATGGGTGGTACATGTGCATCCCTTTAATGACCCTTTGGTCTTGGGAATGACCAGCCTCCTCCTCCTCCTCCATCGCTGCTTTTGTTCTAGTTTCATTGTATTTGAATGTATAAATTTGTAATAAATTTTTGGCTTTTATATTAAGATAATTTATTTTTTCATACTTGGATTTTATACAAATTTATTTTTTAATTATTTTTTTCCTGTTCAATAGATTTTTTTAAATATATTTTTTAATTATTACGGACAAGATTACCGACGAACTTATTTCGTCGGTATATTCTAGAGAGTTGGAAAAAAATTACTGCAAATGCCACTTCAACTGTTACATCATCGACGAAATTATTCCGTCGGTATTTTACTGACAGTTGAAATAAAATTACTCCAAATGCCACTATCAATCACCGACAGAATCATTTCATCATTATATTCCAGCTGGTAAATTTTTTTGGCACTTAATGTCCATCTATAAAATTATAAGGTTTTTTTTTTTTTCAACAGATTAGAAATTATCGATAAGGTTTTTACAATGACCGTATTTTATTTGTGAATTCGTTGATAAAATACACACCGATAAAATGATAGAGTAAATACTAACAAAATATTCTATCAGTAAAACTGTTAAAAGTAACCTTTACAATATATGCACACAAATAAATAGTTAAATATCATCCATAAATGTTATTGTAACGTATTGCAAGTGGTCAACATAAGACTTCCCCAATCATTCAATCATATTCTTGTATAGCTTCAGATTCTTAAACATCTCGTAATCATTGTAAGAGAAAGTACGCTTACGAATCTCTGCCATGCACAACAGAAAGCACGGTCATAACAATGTTTATTTATTTTTTAAAAATTATTTTTATTATAATATATTTGATTTAAATAGATATTTGATTAAAACTATAATTAAAAATAATTCTTAATAAATAATAAATAATAAATTTTTATTTAAAATTGTGATTGAAGTTAATAATACATGTTAAATTACCATAAAAAACAACTAATTTATTTATTAATTTACATTGTATTTAAACATACATTTACATAAGATAAATTAAAAAGAAGGAAACTTATTTTTTATTGTATTTAAATATACATTGTCGTAAGATAAATTAAAAATAGGTTGTAATTGATTTACAAAGATTGAGATATATTTTGCAATGTAAGATAGAAAATATACAGTTACTCAATTTGTTACAAAATAGATACTTAGATCACCCATGATTCATTTTATTTTATTTTATTTGGATCGTATTCTCAATTTGGATCGTAAATTAAACTGAATTCTGTGTTTTTTGTTTTACTTTACTGCCTTCTTTGTCATGTTTCGATAACAAAAGTGTTTTAAGCCTAATTCCAAAATTGAACTAATGTTAGTTAGGGTCATTATTTGTTAAAATAATATAGTTTAGATAAAAACGAAATTCAACAAAATTATTTTTTTATTTTCAAAATCTTAAATCAAATTAAATAAAAGAACTTAATTGATTAGTTTGACTTAATTTCTAGAAAAAATTCACTTAATTTCTAGAAAAGTATTTTTATTTTATTTTGAATTGAAAACACTTTTTAGAAGCAGGAAAAATTAAAAATATCTTATTATTTTTTAATTATATAAAATTTAATTTTTAATTTTTTTATTGCTATATATTTTATTTTGAATATTATTTTCAATTTTCTCTCTTAGAATTTTATTTTTTACCAACTTTAATCCTTATTCTTTTGATTGTTACTTGTTTTTCTTTTATGATTTTCTTAATTAAAATTTTTTATCTATCAAATTTGATCACTATTCTTTTAATTATTATTTATTTTATTTGGAAGAATTTAAAAAATTGATTTTTTTAATTCAACCTCTTTAATTTTTTTATTTGTCAGATTTTATTTTCATTCTTTTTATTATTTTTTTTATTTAAAATAATTTATGAAATTGATTTTTTTAATTTTATCATCTTTTAATTTTTTTATCTATTAGATTCGGTCCCTATTATTTCAATAAAGTTGAAATAAATTAAAAAATTAATAAGTTTGTTTCCTAGTTTATTTTATAAGATATAATCAAATACTGAAAAGTAATTTTCAACTAATTTTCTATAACATTACTAAATATTAAAAAATAATTTATTTTTTAAGAGTTCATTTTCCATTAAAATAACTCTTCAAAATGAAATAAAGTTTTGAAAAACAAGCGGACCTAAATAAAATCTTTAATTGTACTACTTTTTGATGAATTTTAATTTAATAATCATGAGTTTTTTTGGGACTTGGTTATTGTTAGCTTTTACTGCTTCTAAAATACAAAATCAAAACTAAATTAAAATATTTTTTTTAAATAACCGAAATTATCTAATAATTTCTTTTAAAAATCATTCCATCTCATCGATTAATTTGCTCAATTCTGTTTCTAATCATTGTTGCTGTAAGAATACGCTTATCCTAGTTTTTTAGGTTTGTTTGGGAATGCGATTAAAATTATATTTTTTTTAAATTTTTTTTTATGTTTTTAGATTGTTTTAATGTGTTAATTTTAAAATTAATTTTTAAAATATAAAAAAATATCATTTTAATATATTTCTAAATAAAAAATATTTTGAATCACACTATAATAATTTCAAACAAGTCAGTTAAATTGACCAATTAAAAGCAAAGACCCAACTAGATTAAGGGTGTTTGACCGGTTAAAACATTATATGTTTAAGCCCCGTTTATTTGTTGGAAAGTAATTTTCTTTTGAAAAGTGAATTCCGGAAAAGTGAATTATTTTCTAATGTTTGGTAATGTAATGGAAAATAAGTTGGAAAACACTTTCCAGTATTTGATTATGTCATGGAAAATGAGCCGAAAAATAACTTATTAATGTTTTATTTTTCTTAAGTTTATTAAAATTATGAGGAATAAATCTTACAAATTAAGAAGTTGAGTAAGAATGAAATTGAAAAAAAATATAATTTCATAAATTATCTCAAATAAAATAAATAATAATTAAAATAATAGAGATCAAATCTAAAAAATAAAAAAATAAAAGATGAAGAAATTAAAATAATAATAATTAACATTTCATAAATTATTTCAAATAAAATAAGTCACAATCAAAAGAATCAAAAGAATGATAGCCAAATTTGATAAATAAAAAATTTCAATAAAAAAAAAAGGGAAAAGCAAATAACAATTATAAAAATGAGGACCAAAGTTAATATAAAAATTAAATTTTAAGAGATGAAATTGAAAAATAAATTTTCAAAACAAAAAATATATATATATATATAGAAATTAAAAATTTGAGGACTAAATTTGATATAATCATCAAATAATATAACATTTCTAAATTTTTCATAACTTCCGGAAAGTGTTTTACGCTCAAATTTTTTAGAAAAACGCTTTTCTGGAAACCAAACCAAATTTTTCTTTGACTGGAAAATGTTTTTCGTTGACCAACTTTCCTAATAACAAATAAACACAAGAAAATTTAAAAAATGATTTCTCGAAAAGTAAATTCTAGAAATTAAACATAGCTTTAATCTTATATTTTTTTTATATAATTTTAATATATTAAAATTAAAAATAAAATTTTTTAAAAAAATATTTTTTTAATATATTTTCAAATAAAAATAACGATAAAACTGTAATTAAAAAAAAAAAAAAACCACAAACCTCGCATCATCTTCAACATGAGTCACCACCTTTTCCTAATATCTAACTTCTCTCCCCCTTAGAATCCTCACTGCCACCAATAGTTCAACATCGTCAATAAAAAATGGCATTCACAGAGTTCA
>Ga0325403_1006458_pt1 | contig 11160 bp, 8 predicted proteins | sample PopdelMetagenome_19_FD_205665 | JGI IMG/M metagenome (GOLD analysis project Ga0325403, IMG submission 205665) | Populus deltoides microbial communities from Bellville, Georgia, United States - Xylem-PdKOR-R4 | ecosystem: Host-associated > Plants > Phyllosphere > Stem > Wood/Secondary xylem...
TTAAAAGTGAGAGAGCATACCATAGAGCAGCATCACAGACCTTAGGCTTCTCAGTTCTCCTCTTTTGTATAAATTTCAAAGTAGCACCAATTAAGGCTTTTTAAAGGTTTGACACTTCTTCTTAACAGCCTCAATGACGATGTCTTATAAACAAACAACAACTAAATCATGAGTACATTGAAGAAAAAAAGCCCTACAAAGAATATTCAATTTCAGATATGGTAATACCTTCTTGTGATGTTTCTTGTACATACTTGTCCATTTAAGTCTGGAAGGCTTAAAGTGATTGTGAAAATAACTCTTGCATTTCAAAACCTTTCGCTCCTTTTTGACACCCTCAAAAGATACACTGTCTAGATTTTATATTAAGCTTTCACCTCTCTTCACTAGGAACATACATATAAGGAACATACATATAAGGTGGATGTCCAAACCCTCTCAAACTAGAGTAGTCCATACCTTTTTTGCTACTTACCTATCTAGTGTTGCTAGAGGGGATATGTTAATCAAGAAACATGTCATATTCATTGCTTCTGCTCAAAAGTTCTTAGCAAGCCTTCTATTCAGCTTAAGCACCTTATTTTTTCAACTATTATCTTATTTATTATTTCCGCTACACTATTATGTTGTGATGTCTTGTGTACTGTGAAGTGTCTTTTGATCCCACATTACTTATACAACTCCATGAACTTTGAATCTATAAACTTAGTACCATTATCTGACCCGATGCATTTGATCTTCCTCCCTACCTGGTTTTCTACTTCTACTTCTAATACCTTGAACTTGGCAAATATTTCTCACTTATGTCGCATGAAGTACACCAAAATCTTTCATGAATAGTCATCAATAAAGATCACGAAATACATATATCCTCCACATGATGCTACCCTTACCAAACCATAAATATTTGTATGAACATAGTAAAAAATCCTCTATTTCTTATGTATGGCTGTCTTGAACTGCATGTTATTTTGTTTTCTAAGAACACAATACCTGCAGAAATCAAGCTTGCATGTTTTGACACCTTTTGATAAATTCTTCTTATAAAGCTCCATCATCCCATGCTCACTTAGAAAACCTAATCGCATGTGCCACAAAACTGTGTGATTTGACTCAGATTCTACGATTGCATTTCCACCTACAATTATGGTACCTAGTAGTCTATAAATATTTCCTAGCAATATTTATCCCTTTATGACTATCATATCACCTTCACTCATCTTCAATACTCCACTTTCAAACTTGAGGTTAAACCCATTACAATTTAAAATGCCTAATGAAATAAAATTCTTTCTCGAGTTCGGTATATGTCTAACATCACACAAAGTTCTAACAACATCATTAAACATTTTAATTTTGATATTTCTTATTCTAATAACTTTGCATAGATCATCATTACCCATATAGAATCAGTGTTGATTAAATTGTAGTTGTCTAACCAATCTTTATTAGGAGTCATGTGATAAAAACATACTAAGGCTGTGTTTGTTTCCCCGAAACTGGTTTCCGAAAAACCAGTTTTCAAACTTTCATGTGTTTGTTTGCCATTGGAAAAGTTGGTTAATGAAAAATACTTTCCGGTCAACAGAAAACACTTTCCAGTCAAAATAAAATTTGGCTTGGTTTCTAGGAAAGTGTTTTCCTTTTATTTTAGGCAGAAAACACTTTCCGAAAATTGTAAAAAATTTAGAAATGTCATATTATTTGCTAATTATATCAAATTTGGTCCTCAAACTTTTGATTACTATATATATTTTGTTTTGAATATTTGTTTTTCAATTTCATCCCTTAGAATTTAATTTTTATATTAATTTTGGTCCTTATTTTTATTATTGTTATTTGCTTTTCTCTTATCATTTTTTAATTAAAATTTTTTATCTATCAAATTTGGTCTTCATTCTTTTGATTGTTACTTATTTTATTTGAAATACTTTATGAAATGTTAATTATTATTATTTTAATTTCTTCATCTTTTTATTATTTTTATTTTTTAGATTTGATCTTTATTATTGTTGTTACTCAATTTTGGACCCCATGTGCTGGAGATGGTGTATACCTCTTTTGAATAGAGTGTAGGAGTTTATCTCATATTCACCAGAAGATTGACAAAAGCACAAAAAGAAATATTTTGGTTTTTTTGAAACCTTGTTTGAGCTGTTTTCTGCTTTTTTTATCCTTCCCCTTTGCTACCAAAATCATCAGGTTTTCTTAGGTTGATCAGGAGTCTTCATAATACTAAATTCGTTCCTTTTTATCTGGTCTTTAAGGTTGAATAAATCTTCCAGAATTTTCATTAAAAAAATTTGATTCTGCTGCTATCGTAATTTTTTTGTTCCAAATTAGGCTTTGATTCTGACTTGGTTTCGTATGATATCTGACCATCCTAGCTATATTCTGTCACTCATGATATGTTGAAAAATTGACCTACACCTTTATTGTGTCCTAGGGATCACTGATCTTAGGGTAGACTCTTAGTCAGATTTGGATGCTCAGCATTGTCAAATCAAGATCTTTTTTGACCAACCAGATTACTGCCAGATTCTGTTCTCTAAAATGATTTTATCTCACTTCAACTCCTTCATCAAAGTTGTAGTCCTGGACGCGTAGATAAATTTGGGTTTTTGAATCGCTTGATTTCAATATCAGAAGATCAAGATATTCCCATTTGAATATCTAGTGTGAAAGCAGGGATTCCTGCCGCGATAAGGATTTTTTCCCAAGTTCGCGGGCCTGATTCGAGGTATTTTTTTTGGACCAAGGACTGAATTGAAAAGTGCTAAAATGAGGGATTTAATTGAAGAAGGATATTGGAAGCTGGAGAGGGGGCTGGATCATCATAAATGACGGGATTTCTATCACACCGAATAAGGAAAATCACGTTTTTGTGCAGCTATAATTCATAGGAAATAGCAGCTTTTGACAGCTGCAAAATGCCAAGAAAAGAAGAACCTCACCATCATCTAATGACTGGGATTTTATCCCTAGCATAGATGGCTGGGATGATAACTTAATGTTGGAAAGAAATCACTAGAATCAGCACGTAATAAATGAGGATATTGTAGTTTCCTCATTTGCATTATTTGGCTGCAAATCAGCTGGGATTTGTATCCAAGATTAATGCATTGAATCTTTCCTAATAAAGAGATGTGATTAGGCTATATAAATGCTCTACTGACCTTGCGAAAAAAGGAGAAAAAGAGGAGAGAAAGAGAAGGAAAAAAAAAAGAGATAGAGGCAAAACAAGGAGAAAGAAAGGAGGCTTTTCTTTGATACTAAAAAACCTTCACTGAAATGTGAAAGAAAGAAAAAAGGATTTAGAGCAGAGAAGAAAAAAAGTGAAAGACGGTAGAAAAGAAAAGAAAAGAAAAGAAAAGAAAGACAAAAAAGAGGAGAAAAACGGGAGAGACAGAGAAGACCAAAACAGAGAGAGGACAAAGGAAAGAGAAGGAGTCTTTCTGTGATCACCAGAGGCGAGAATGCAGAAGCTTTGCCCATCGCCTGGTACGTCATCTTTGGCATTCAGAACAAGTAGGATTTGCAGGTATAAGTTTTAGTTTCTCCTTCCTTGCAATATTTCAAAGCTAGTGTCTGCTGATTGTTCTTTCAAAAAACATGTTTCTGCTCTTGTTTGGATGTACCTTTTTTTTTCTGTTTTGGCAACAAGTTGTACGCTTGCTCATTTGTTTTTTCATACATGCTGAGTTTAGATAGTTTGTCTATATTAGAGTTATGTGTCTCTTCCTCCTCCCTTGTTTTTTTGTAAGAGATTGTGAGGGTTAAAGGCCTTTACTAGCTCTGGTCGCCTTTGTCTGGTACCTCTCGGTCTTATAATGCTGCATAAGAGAAGTTCTGTTTCTAAACAAAGCTTTGGCCAAAGGAGAAAGTAAATAACGCAAGAGAATGTTCCATGGAGAAAGTAAAAGGCATGAGAAGAGTCCCTTTACAGTCAAGATAGTCTTTTGGTAGACTTTTGGTTCACGTTTTCATTTCTGTTATTTTCTTTTGAAAACAAGAGAGAGGTGGCCTTTGGTTTGTGTTGTTAGTTTTTAATTGTTTAATATAAGGGTGCTGCTCAATTTTTTTCTTTATGCATGAAACAAGTATGGCAGTATTAAAAGATTGAAAAAGGAATTGGTGAGTTATGGTTCCTACTATGGTTTCGGTCTTCGAATCTTAGTCTTCTGGTGCATAAGGATTTTTTTTATAGGATTTGGGTTTAAGTACCGACTGAATCTTATGTGAGTAAAATTTAGCTTTGGAAAATTTATTTTTATATATATATCAGTGTTTTGAGTTTTTTTTTTTTTACAAATTTTGGAATGGATGTGTATGGTTTTTTATCGACTGACTCTCATGTTTTTCGTGTTTTTTTTACAAAAAAAAAAAGTTTTCTTGTGTGTTGCATACGGCCAATACCTTAACATATTTTGAATGTTTTTTTTATATACAAAAAATATTGGAAGTTTTGAAAATGTGTTTTCGCATGGATTTCTTAAACAATTTTCTTGCATTTATGGATTTTACAACATGTTTGTAAAAATCCAAAGGGTATTGGCCAATATTCCAAAAAATATAAAAATCTTATTTGGAGGGAATTCATCTATTATTCAACGCTAATGTTTGGATAAAGAAATCCTTAAAGGACGAATATCCAAAATATTATTAGGAATAATTTGTTATTATTCACTGTTAATATTTGGATAAAGAAACCCGGAGTGGTAAATATCCAAAATAATTTTCTAGGAATAATAAATCCACACACATCCTTGAAAAAAGCCTTGATTATAATCGAGGACATTTCAATTTTTTACTCCACAGTTTACGAGCCATGAGAGTATAAAACACTAAGGCAAAAATAGGCTTTTAAAGCGCCCTAAATTTCTAAATTTTTTGTCCCTCCTCCTTGCGATTTACGAGTCGCAAACTCTTGAAATACCAAGGGAAAAATGAGCCTTCAAAGCACATGGAATCTCCTTAGATTCCTATCCTAATAAATTTTATTTGAATCAAACCTAAAAAAACTGATGGGATTAGAAAAAACCAACACCATAGCAATTATAGAGCAAACCAAACACCAAGCAGCTTACCTTAGGTAAGGCGTACTAGGGGTGCTAATATCTTCCCTTTACGCAACCAGTCCCCTGTCTTAGAATCTCTGAAAGACCAGTTAGGGTTCCTAGTGACCAAAATACTAGGTGGCGACTCCCTTTTACACAAAAAAACAAAAAGACCCCGAAATCAATCAAGGATCGCCGCGACGCCGTGCTCTGCTTGCGAGGGTGCGACAATTATTTTGATTATTATTTATTTTATTTGAGATAATTTATGAAATTATAATTTTTTTCAATTTCATTCCCATTCAACTTTTTAATTTATAAGATTTGTTCCTCATAATTTTATTAAACTTGAAAAAAAATAAAACATTAATAAGTTATTTTCCAACTCATTTTCCATGACATAACCAAATAATGGAAAGTGTTTTCCAACTTATTTTTTATTACACTACCAAATATCAGAAAATAATTCACTTTCTATAAGGAAACTACTTTTCAGCAAACAAACGGGGACCCAATATCCAAGAATTTATGAGATGATCTAAATTGGATGAAATAGAAAGCATGCCTTCGTCACCACTCTCTAAGTTTTCTTACACTACATTCACAGACTTTGATAAACCCTCTTTGTTCTCTGCATCCCCCTTCTTTTTCTTTGGATATTATCATTTTATGTGTCTTGTTTTTCCACACTTATAGCATTGTATATCCTTTCTTTTCTTGGATTTGGATCGAGTTTTGTTGTTCCTCGATTTGTTTCGAGACTTGTTTCGAGACTTGTTTCTCCCACGCTCTTAGAGGGTGTTTGAATGTGAGGTGTGGTAGCTTTTTTTCAAAAAGCTACCACACTTCTTACTAAAAAGTATGTATTTTTTGCTTTTAAAAAGTGTGGTGTGTGCTTTAAGAGGGTGGTACCTTAAAAAAAAAGCTACCACACCTCCCACCTAAACACACCCTTAATTACTCCTCACCGTTATCCCTTTTCCTTGTGAATTTCCATTATAAGCTTTCTTCCTTAAATTAAAGCTTAATAGGGCGTTAATGATCTCTTCCAATACGAGAGTTTATTTCCCCCACATCAGAGTTGTAACTAAATTTTCATATGTAAAAGAAGCAAACAGGGAATTCAGTAACATCAACGTCTTGTCTTCATCATTAAACCTAAAATCAATTTGCTTTAAATTGCTAACGATATGATTAAATAGATTGATATACTAATTCAAATATGTACTCTCTTACATCTTAAGACTAGACAATTTCTATTTAAGATAAAGTTTGTTCGACAATGACTTGGACATATATCGATTTTCTAGTTTTGCTCAAACTACCGTCGATGATTCCTCATCCATGATATGATACATCATATCATCATTTAGACAAAACCTGATAGTTGCCACAACCCTTGCTTCCAGTTCATGCTAATCTATATCGTCCATGTCTTCCAGTTGTTGTCCGTATAACGCTTTCACCATGCCCTGCTACACCAACAAATCCTTCACCCTTCTCTGCTATAATCCAAAATTATCTGATCCATAAAACTTGATCATGTTGAGTTATGCAGAAGAAATCACTGACATCGTAAACAGGTTATGATACTAATTGTTATGAAAAACCTGCAACATTTATTAATGGATATTGCAATAAAAAAGAAACCACAAAAAGAACATAAGATTTAACATGTTTCAGCAATGTGCCAACATCCACAAGAACGAAGAGCTTTTATTTTTCACTATATCAAAAATTGGGTTATATATTATATATTTATGGTAGACCCTAAACCATTTAAGAAAATTTAGTCGCTCAAGGAACCTTAACCATCCAAGGAGTATTAATATTTTTTCCTAATACCTCTTTACCATTCCGCTTCGCTCTCCTCCACCTCGACATCTATCTTTGAGTCATAAACTACAACATAAGGTTAGGTTCAATTAGTACCCTCTGGTTAAACTATAGTGGGTTTGGCATAAAAAAAAAAAAGAATTCTAAAGTGGGTTTGGTATGAAAAGGGAATTGAATCGGTGAGAAGTTTTGGCTTGGCTTAGAGAGGGTTTTTCTTAAGGGAATTGAATCAATAAGAAGATTTTAGCCTTTTAACCCTTTCATCAAACCTTGGAAGCACCATTGCATAAAACTTGTTCTTTGTTGCATTTTTCAAGAAGAATTCTTTCTCAATTGAGGTGGGACTTAGTTCAATTTTATTAAGAACAAAAGAGTTTAACAAAGAAATCATTTTTCAAGAAGAATTCTTTATCAATTGAGGTGGGACTTAGTTCAATTTTATCACGAACAAAAGAGTTTAACAAATAAATTCTAGCGTTGATTTTGTTACCAATGAACATAGAGATTGTGATTTTTAGGAGAGACAAAGCAATACAAGATAAAGTGTAGAGTGCAAGTGTGATATATTGTTTCTCATATATTATATACGAGGATAATTTCATTTTTTAATTATTTTTGATATTTTTGTTCGACCTATGATATAAAGTGTAATTTCTCAAAAGTGAAAAAGCAATCAAACTATATGATGTTTTTTTGTTATTATCCCTAAAGTTTTTGTGTAATTTTTATCTATAATTAAATCAATCATGTTTATATTTGATAGATTGATCTAAAATCCATTTAAACTTCTATATTTGTTTTTTTAATTGGCTTTTTATGTATATAACATGATGAAATTGTAGATGTTGAAGTAAATCATTTATAATTTCATATTTGTCAAAAACAAAACTCTTGATCATGTCCAAAAACATATTGCTTTCAGTTTTTTGGACTAGATTTTGGTCCTTTGTAAATATATTGTATTTTAAGAATTATTTGCTTTTTTAAAAGAAAAATTTAGCTAGGCATACAGGCTTAAGGTTTTTTTATTTTGAGTCAAGCATGTGGGTCTGATATCTTTTTTCATATTTTCATTAATTATTTTTTAAAAAATTATTTTTAATTAATAACCTTTCTCTATTTTTTAACAAATATTAAATTTTAATTTTCTAAATATTAATTAATCTTTTAAATTGTTTCTATAAGTTCATAATACTTCAAAAATATTATTGTAATTTATTTTAAATTATGTCTATAAAGTTTTAAATAAATAAGTTGTATATACACGATGAGTTTATTAAAATAAAAACTACTTGCATATGACAATCATTATTAACCTTTAAGATAAACAAAAGTAAACATACAAGGCAATAAAAATAGCCAAAGCAAAGTATTTGCTTTTACATTTATCTTTGACTTCTTACTATAGAGATTGACTTCTTGCTTTAACATTTAATTAGTTTACAACTATTTTTTAATTTATCAATTCATATATTTTTAATTTCATTTTGTTAAGTGTATACATCATCCTTTTGTTCTTCAATTAAAAAAAATCATAATACTGGAAAACACATCTTTAATATTGATATCATGTCCTCTTTTATTTTGTTAAAAATTGACTTGAAAACCTATTCACAATGTAATATCAGTGCGTTATCTGGTTATAACAAAATCTAGAAAGCATAAGGGATTCATTATGCAAATTGCATTGTAAATTCCCTTACAAAATATTGTTGACTCACTATTCTTAATTTTTTTTCATTCCAATACTTTTTTTATTGTATCCTTGTAAGACCAAATTATAGGCCAATTTAACTTATTAGGAAAGAGTAATATTAAAAGATAAGGAACCAAAAATAAATAAAAAAAAGGAGGAAATGGATATCTTTTTTTAAAACTTTAGGCATAATGTTCATTGTGAACCTTATCTTTCCTCATTATAAATATCGGGTCCCTCAAATATTTTAAACTTGAAAAAAAAGTTAATTGTAGTTAAAAACTTTATTTATCTGATTTTTAAGTCATTGGTTTGAGAGAAGAGAGAGAAAATCATTGAATTTCGACAGAAGAGAGAGAAACTCAACATCAACACTGGTTATGGCCACTAAAATGGTCGATCTTGGTGTTAATGAGTTTCATTTGATGATAGAAGTTTCACTTATGTGTTTTTTCACCTTAGAATTTCCTAAAAAAAAAACTAGATCTAAACTTGGGAAGAGCTTTGATTTCAAGTTGATTTAGGGTTTTTGTAATTTGTTTTAGTTTTTTTTTAAGGTCATTGACAGGTTTATATTGATGTCTATGGTTGTTTTAAGTGTTTTGGGCTAAAATGAGTTTCTAGGTTAAAAAACCATCAGTATGATATATTTCAACCATTATGGTGGTTGAAATCTAAGGAAAAATAGACTACATGTCTTTTGACTTTTTTTTTTTTCAAAAAACTTTGGAGTGGAAGACATGTCATCCACATCATTACCAATTAAAAAATTAAGCCCCCTCGCGTGGTCTCTTTCTAAATGAGTCAGGCGCGCTGGTCTGGCTTGTCAAGTCTAGCAGGACCTAATCTTCTTTATTTTTTCCTTTTAATTTTGCCTTTTTTAGTTGACATTATTTTTTTAATTTGTTTTTTAAATAATTCTTATATTTATATTATTTGTAATATGTACAACCTTGCATAATATTTATTTTATTTTATTTTATTTGGTCAATTTCACGTGTGTGTTTATTTATATTATCATTTGATTAATTAAAAATTGATTTTAATAAAAAAGTCACTAAACATAATTGAGTAAATGACCCGTGTTGCGAGATCAAATTTATTGATCTACAATTGTTTTTTTTATTTTTATTTTTCTACCTTCATCTTTAATTACCTTTTCTTTTCATTTCTTAACATAAACAGTTCTTGATTTATTTAATTAGAAATATGCATAAGTTTTTTGATTCGCACTTATAATTTTTTTATGTAAGAAAGCATGTCGGAAAAGCCTACATATTAATTTTTTTTAGTTGAAAAAATACATGACTCGTGGTAGAGCACGAGTCAAATGACTAGTTTACAATACTTTAAAAGGCATAGGGGAAATATTATTCCACCATGCATTTTATACACATACTTATGGGCATTATGGATTCACTGTGTCTATGAGTTTTTTTCCTTTTCTTTCTTTTTTTTTATAAAAAAATTGTCATGTAAATACCTAATCAGAGGCTAATTTAGTTGAAATTTTTAAGGTAAAAAAAAAAATAAAAGACAAAGGACTAAAGTGAAAAACATGTAGGAGATGAGTGGCATTTTCAAACTTTTCGGTGAAATATTCACTTTAGCCCTTATACCTTTTGAATTATAAAAATTAGGTCCCACCTTTTTTTGTTTTTTTCTTAAAATCAATTGTGGTACAAACTTTATTTTTTTTTATTTTTCAGTCTTTGGTATGAGAGAGAAGAGATAAAGTTTTAGATTTTAATAGTAGGGAGAGAAAATCATCATTGACATCGATTTCGAACATCAAAATGGTTAATCTCGGTGTCAACATGTTCTATTTGGTGATGAGAGTTCTACTTAGGTGTTTTTCACTTTTAAATTGCCTAAATCAATATATCTGAGTTCAAACAGAATTTTGAATGTTTCAGGTTGATTTCAGGTTTTTTGACAGTTTTTTTGAGGCCATGAATGAGCTTATCAAGATATCCAGGATGTTTTCTCAGTGTTTTTGGATAAAAATATTGGTTGAAGAATGGGTTTCTTTGGCAAAAAAAGCATTTTTTGATTTTCTAGCCACTATAATGATTGAAATATACGAGGATCAAACAATGTGTTGTCCATCCTTTAAAAAACAAAATTTAAATTAGCTTAGACACGCTGGGCCACCCAAGCCAAGCCCGCGTGTCTATTAGTTTTTTTTGGTTTGTTGATGTTTTTTTGGTCATTTTAGTTTTTTTTATTTCAATTTTTTTAATTTTTAATTTTTATTTATTGAATTTTTTTATTGTTTTTTTAAATAAAATTTTATGACCTTTTTTTTTATAGAATATCTTTTAATTTAGTGCATGAACTGCCTTTTTTTTTAATTTCTTAATTTGATGTATTTTTAACCCTTAAAAAAACATATCATCATATTAATTATTTATCCTTTTTTATTGGATTTCAAAAAATCTCTCGTTGATATTGGACTTTTAAAAAATTAAGTTTATATTTTTATTTCAATCCCACACATCTTCGTTATTGTTTTAAGAAAAGAACTGGTGTAAAAATCTCTTATGCACCTAGTTAGTATATAATTAAATA
>Ga0325403_1006460_pt1 | contig 11159 bp, 2 predicted proteins | sample PopdelMetagenome_19_FD_205665 | JGI IMG/M metagenome (GOLD analysis project Ga0325403, IMG submission 205665) | Populus deltoides microbial communities from Bellville, Georgia, United States - Xylem-PdKOR-R4 | ecosystem: Host-associated > Plants > Phyllosphere > Stem > Wood/Secondary xylem...
AGGGGACAAAAGAAGTATTTTCAAAAGAACTGTAGCAAATATTTTATGATCAAGTCTTAACTCATTAGATTAATATGTTAAATTTCCTTTAGTATTAACATATTAATCTAATGAGTTGAAAAAAAAAAGAAATTTTGAAAGAAACAATTTTGAAAAAAAAAGGAAAATAAAGGAAAATAAAAAAAGGGGAAAAGTTAGCAAAAAAAATAAAGGAAAAAAAAGTTAGAAAAAAAAGTAATTTTGAATATGCTAGTTACATCACCCGCGCGATGCCGCGGGTTAATGATTTTTACATAAAAAATATCAAAAAAAATGTTAAGATCTAAAAGTATTAGGTCTTTTTGCAAAGTTATACCCAAGAGTCTTGAGTGTGGCTGCAACGCCTGACCGAAAAGTAATATTTATAATATTAATAATAACATTAAACTTGCATGACCAAAGTTTAATTGGGTCTGACTGCAATACCAGACCCAATAATTTTGGATATGGGTCTGACTGCAAGGTCGTGTCATAAAAGTATGTTAATTAAATAGATTAATTAAAAAAAATAAAGAAAAAAAACCAAAAGGAAGAAAAAAAAATTAATGAAGAAAAAGAAAAAAAATCTGAATTAACTGGACTAACTCGTCAAACCATGTTAACCCGTCAAACCCGGGATCTGTGTCATGAAAGTTTGATAACTAAATTAAACAGAAAAAATTAATTAAAAAGGAAAAAAAAACAAAAAGGCATCAACCTTTTCACTATGAACTCAGTATGCAGTCTACAGTTAAAGATATAAAAACAGTAAAAAAGCAAAAAGAAAAAAAAACTAAAAGCATCAGTCGATAACTAAATAGAAAAAAATTTAATATTGATGAACTAAATTAAATAAAAAATATTAAATAAAAAGAAAAAATAAAAGAAAAAAAAACTTATAAGAAGAAAAAAACTAATGAAGAAAAATAAAAAAAACTAAATTAATTGGGTTAACCCGTCAAACCTGAGATCCATGTCATGAAAGTCTGATAATAAATAAAAAAAATTAATATCAACAAATTAAATAAAAAAATTAATTAAAAAAAGAAGGCATCATCCTTTTCACCATGGACTGCACTGTGCAGTCCATAGTGAAAGGCATAAAAAAACAAAAAAAAAAAACTAAAGGCTTTAGCCTTTTCACTATGGACTGCATATAATATTAAAAGATGAAATCCGAAAAACAAAACTAATGAGGAAAAAGAAAAAAAATCCGAATCAACCGGGTTAACCCGTCAAATCAGGTTAACATGTCAAACCTGGAATTTGTGTCATGAAAATGTGATAACTAAATTGAAAGAAGATTTATTATTAATGAAATAAATTAAAAAAAGATTAATTAAAAAGGAAAAAGTAAAGAGAAAAAAAAATCTACAGGAAGAAAAAAAACTAACTAAAAAAAAGAAAAAAAATCTGAATAAACTAGGTTAACTCGTCAAACCTGGAATCCATGTCATGAAAGTCTGATAATTAAATAGAAAAAAATTAATATTAAGAAACTAAATTAAAAAAATTAAAAAAAAAGATAAAAAAAACTAAAGGTATCAGCTTTTTCATTGTGGACTGTATTGTGCAATCCATAGTAAAAGGCTTAAAAAGAAAAGGAGAAAAAAAAACAAAGGCACGCGCCACGGGTTAAATTTTTTTTCTTGCATAAAAAATATCAAAAAATGCTAAAATCTAAGAGTGTTAGGTTTTTTTGAAAGATATGCCCAAAAGCCTTTAGTTTAGTTGCAACGCTTGACCCAAAAGTAATATTTATAATATTAATAATAATATTAAACTTACATGACTCAAGTTTAAGTGAGTCTGGCTGCAACACTGGACCCAAGAGCCTTAAATGTGAGTCTGGCTGCAAGGTCGTGTCATAAAAGTGTGATAATTAAATAGATTAATTAAAAAAATAAAGAAAAAAAGACCAACGGGAAGAAAAAAATTAATGAAGAAAAAGAAAAGAAGATGAATTAACCGGGTTAACCCTTCAAACCAGGTTAACCAGTCAAATCTAGTATTCGCGTCATGAAAGTTTGATAACTAAATATAAAAACAAATTGACTGGTTAACCCGTCAAGCCCGGGATACGTGTCATGAAAGTCTGATAATTAAATAGAAAGAAATTTAACATTAAAAAACTAAACTAAACGAAAAAAATTAATTAAAAAGAAAAAAAAATAAAAAACAAATTCCGGGTTAACTCGTCAAACTTTAAAGAAAGCAAAAAAAAAATTTCGGGTTAACTCGTCAAACCAAGTTAACCCGTCAAACCCAAGATCCGTGTCATGAAAGTTTGATAACTAAAAAAAGATTAACATTAACAAACTAAATTAAACAAAAAAATTCATTAAAAAAACACAAAGAAAAAAAGCAAAAAAAAAACCCTATAAAGGCATAAAAAGCAAAAAAAAAAATAAAAACAAAACAAATACAGCTTAGCGTTTCACGGTGGACTGCATAGTGAAACACTGAACAGTTTTAGTAAATGTTATTAATTAAAAAGAAAAAAAGCAAAAAAAAATTCGAGTTAACTCGTCAAATCAGGTTAAACCGTCAAACCCGGGATTCGTGTCATGAAAATCTGATAACTAAATAAAAAATTAACATTAACAAATTAAATTAAACAAAAAAATTCATTAAAAGAAAAACACACAAAAAAAAGCAAAAAAAAAAAACCATAAAGGCATAGAAAAAGAAAAATAATAAAACAAAAAAAAATGAAAAAAACAAAAAAAAATTGCTCAGTGTTTCACTGTGGACTTGCACTGTGAAACACTGAGCAGTTTTAGTTTATTGTTAATAATAGACAGATTGTTCACAATGTCTTTTTCTCCCTTTTGGCCCTTACGAGACCAAATTGCAGGTTGATTTGCCGGGGAAGGGTGAGATTGAAATACGGGGTACTGAAATGAAAATATTGGGGGGATAAGTGACTTTGATATAGTTTGGGTGAAATATTTATTATAGTTCCTAGACTTTTTAATTATAAATTTTGATCCCTTCACTTTCCAAAATATAAGAGAAAATCAATTTTGATTCAAAACTTTATTATTATTTTTTTATTTTGTGGTTTCTAGTTTGAGAGAGAGGTGACAGAAAGCCACTGGAATCTAGGACTGGAGAGAGAAATTTATATTGACAACTATTTCGACAAAAAAAAGGGTCAATAATTGTGTCAAATTGTTTCATTTAATGGGAGGAGTTCACATCGAGTGTTTTTTTTTTTAACCTTGAAATTGCTTAGAAAAACATACATAAGTTCGGTAAGAGTTTTGGTTTTGGATTGATTTTCAAGTTTTGAGATGGTTTTTTTGTGTTTTTTAAGACCATAAACAGGTTTATCAAATTGTCTAATATGTTTTTTAGGTATTTTTGGTCAAGATAAGTTTTTTTCTATTAAAAAAACTTATGTCTTAATTTTTCAGCCACCACAGTGGCTGAAAACTGAGCAATATCAAACAAACACATTATGTGTCTTATATTTTTTTCAGAATATTTTGGGATGGACACCATTCCCCACCTAAAATATATAAAAGCAATTAAGGATCCAAGCATATGAGTTTACCCTAGCCGGCCCACGCACAAGCCCTTACTTGATGGGTCAGGTATGCTAGCCTATCATTTAAAAAAAAAATTTTTTTTTCTAAATTAATGTCTTTTTATATGTATTTGTTTTCAAAATAATTTTAAAATTTATATTTAAATTAAAACCCCTTTGCTCTTTTATTTTTTTTATTTAGTCTCTTTAAAATAGTAATTATTTTTTAGTTATTTTATACGCATTTATTTTTTTAAAAGGTTGTTCTAATCACCTATATTTTTTTATGTTTTATATAAATAAAAGTTATTTTCAAACATAAAAAATATTTATTTTTAGATAATATTTTAAATATGTGTAACCTTACATAATATTTTTATTTCTTTTATTTTATTTAATCAATTTCATGAGTGTTTATTTTTATTATCATTTGATTAAATAGAAAAATTATGAAAAAAAATTGCGAGATCAAATATTTTGGTTTACATTGTTCCTCAATTTTTTATCTTTATTTATTATTAATGACTTTTTATTTATTTATTAATATATATAGTTCTCAATTTATTTGATTAGATATATATATAAATTTTTGGATTATCACTTGAGATGTTTTTATAAAAAAAAATGCTTCAAAAAAGTCTACATATTTATGGTTTTTAGAAAAAAAAATAATTTATGGTAAAACATGGGTAAAATAGCTGGTCGAACATAAATCCATAAGAATTAAGATCTAAGAATAATATAATTACTCGAGAAATAAAAAAGAATAATAATATCACGAAGAAGATAAAGGAATGAGAACGATCTCTTTAAAGTGCGAACATTAGAAATTGCAATGAACACGATTTATTGCAATCCAAATAAAATAAAATAAAATAAAAAACCTTCAGGTCTCCATCAACACTAATCATGCCATTTTACGAGATGTCCTGCCGTGGACCCATGGTGGGGGCACGTGATTTAATGGGGCACAATTTGCATGATTTAACTTGTTTAGAAATGTTGTGTTTGAATTAATTTTTTAAAGTATTTTTTATTTAAAAATAAATTAAAATAATATATTTTTTATTTTTTAAAATTTAATCAAAACTATAAAAAGTCATAAAAAAATTCAAAATTATCTTTTAAATGTCAAAACAAACGATTCTTAATCTAGCTGAATTCAATAGTTGAAACTCACCACTCAAAATTTACCTAAATAGTTTATTAATTAAGATTTTAACTTAGCAAGATTCATTCAACTTTATCGTATGTGTATTTAAGACTTTAAATTTAATTTATAATTTGGATATGTGAATTATATTTCAACCATGTTATTTTTTTTATAAAAAAAATTAACTAAAAAATATGTTAAAATTAAGGTTAAAGATTATATTAAAATTGAGACATGTTTAAATGTTGCTTCATAAATTATTTTTATTTTAGCATGTTATTGATTCACCGAGTTAGTATTTGTTTGAGAATGTGGTTACAGTTACTTTTTAAAGTGTTTTTTATGTTAAAATGCATCAAAATGATATTTTTTATTTGTTAAAAATTATTTTTGAGATCAGCGTATCAAAATGATCCAAAATATATATAAAAAATAATTTTCAGTAAAAAAAATAAATTTTTATAGAACACTGTTTGCACCGCGTTCCTCAACGGTGTTTTAATCTCAAGTGTTAATGTAATTATCTAAATACATTAATTTTTAAATCATTTCTTTTAATTTTGAACATCGATTGGGATACTCACCATTATGTGGGTGACTATCCTTGAACAAGCCATTGAATTTTCAAAATACAAATGAAAATTTTGGAAGGGACAAATAGAAACTGCCAATATGCATATACAGAATGCTTCACCTCAAGCCCATGCTTTAACATTCATGGCACCATTTTATTTTTGTGTTCTTAATTTAATTTAAAAGTGTTTAAAAAATACATCTAGCTTGAAAAAAAATATTAAATTGATATTTTTATAATATTTTTTTTTTATAATTTTAGTGCTAGTATAAAAAAAATATTTTAATATATTTTTGAAAAATATTTTATATCAAATACACCATTGAGAATCTAAACTATTGCTGTAAAATCATGTTATATTCTAAATTCTTGAGAACCACTTGTCTAATAAATCATAATTTTAAAATCTCTTAATATTATTTTTTGCCTTGGGAAATTAATAAATATGTCACATCGATTCATGTAGTTTAAAAGTTTTCAATGCCAACTCTTATGTTTGTAGTAGGTCAACTTTTGTTTAATATTAAATGTAAGATCATTAATTATTATTTTTTTAAAAAAACCGTCTGCCTCATTATGCTAAAATATTGAACAAGCTCAAATAAAAAAAAATGAACATAAAAATAATGTTGAAATCACACATAACTATTATTAAATATGATATAATAAAATCAAACTTAAAAACTCTCAATTCATATTTTTACTTGGCATGAATTTTAAATTAAATAATATAAAAATTATCCTGATATAATTCAGTCGATTAAGTGAGTTCTAAAAAAACTTGAATATTCGGTAAAAAATACGTCTTGCTTTAAAAAAAATTAAAATAATTTTTTTAATATTAAAATAATAATATATTGAATTTACCTGTGCTTTGTGATTAGGATCTGTTTGGCATTGCGTTTGTAACTGCGTTTCATCAAATTTTGAATTTTTTTTGCTAAAATTGAGTGCGGTTTGTACTTTTTGGATCGTTTTGATGTGCTAATGTCAAAAATAATTTTTAAAAAATAAAAAAACATCATTGACATGTATTTCAGCACGAAAAGCTATTTGAAAAGCAACCGCAACCACACTGCCAAACACGCTCTTAAGTCATCAAATCCACAACATGAGTTATGGACTCTACCTAATTAAAAAACTTTGTTTTTTTCAATACAATAACAAAAACAAAAACAAAAGCTTCTAAAATCAAACACAGACTAAATATTATGATATTTGTTTGAAATTACAATAATATTATAAAAATAAACCAACTCAATTTATAAAGATAAATTTAAAATCAAGTAAATATTAAAAAATAAAATTTTAAAAAAAAGGAAATTGAGAAAAAAAAATTCACCCATTCACTGTTTAGATGTATTAAGTAACGGAGAGTCTCAGCTGGAAGATGTATTAACAATGGAAGATTCGCCACTGTTTCACTTCACTTGCTTTCATTCCAAGACACTGACCTCCTTTCTCCATTATGCTAAAATGTTATCTGAGTTTCTTTTTCGATGGACGTACGAATGGGCCATTTTCAATGAGTTTGATTCCAGTCTCAACCCAGCAGGGACAACACAACTAATGCTTTGAGATTTCATGTTACTCTATTTTCTTGCATCAGTTTTTTTAAGAGGAAGAGGCAAGTGCAGATAGCCGTTGGCTAACGGTATATGTACCTTCAACAACATTTTAGCTTTTTGATAGAATGTGTAGAGATAGCATAGCATTTCTTTATTCTACTTGTTGATATAGCAATCACGTTGGAGTTGCTGATATGAGTGGAAAAAAGCTAAAATAACCGCTATTCACTTTTAGCAACTGCGTTGGAGATGCTCTAATGGATGTGAAGGATGACAATGGAAACACGCCCTTAAATCTGATCGTTGCATTAGCGTCCAAGCATGCACGGGGGAGGTTCTCCGTATAGAATTAGTAACAAATAACCAGTGTATAACATGATTAATGATAATTAATTGTAAAACACACTAGTCGTGGAAGCGAGAAGAAAGGCCTGGCAGTAGATTAATGATAATTGTTTTTTGATAATTTGCTATGATATTGGATCATTTAACAATATTTTAGCCAAAACGTTTCCTCCGCAGAAAAGGATCTTAGAATCATTCGAGAATGTGGGCAGTGAACCGCTGTGGCGCATTGATGTGGAAGAGCAGAAAACGGCAAGATCAAAGGACAATAAGACAGGAACATTTCAATAAAGTGAGCATTGGAGCAAGAATTATGAACAGATTGAAAATAGCAATAACAAAAATCTGAAACTTACCATCTTATTCAAAATAAGTTCTCTTAAATAGGCAGTATATATACTACACGGAAATAGGGATCACAATCAGATGATAAGATTCTCCCTGAAGAAAGAGCTAATAACATAAGCAACTTCCTAGTATCTGCTGAATGATTCCCCAACTAGCCGACTTGATGATCTCTCACGAAGATTGCAGCATCTCTTTCATTCCTAACAGTCGCAGCGGTCACATTTGCAGCAGCATTTCCCTCCCCAAGCATGGCGGTTACAGGAACAAACAAAGCCCAAATCAAGGCACTGCAATTCTGACTAATAAATGATATGTAAATTTCAAAAGTCTGGCATCGCAATTTGCCAACAGACATTTAGAATTGCAGTGCCCTGATTAGGGCCTCCTTCGTTCACGAGAGACTCCCAGCTTGCCATCATCTTACATTCATACTAAGAAAGTTTGACATTGCAATCCTGGTTATCAAGTCTACAATCTGTAATAAGGCTTGTTTTTATATTATTCCAAACATTTGACTGACTGGAAAAATTTATAATAAATCCATTAATAATCATTCAACTGTAAACAAACTGTTCTTTTGTACCAATAAATGCAGAGCAATTTCCTTTTAAGAAAAACAAAGGAAACGGATGTAGTGCTGTTATTTAACTCCAATCTCGTGGGTTATGCGGGAGAAGAAGCTGATGACAACACACACTGTCTGAGTTTTTCAGACTCTAAACCCATTTACAGAGGGTACAAGAGTATAGTTAAAACTCAATTTGAATAATAGATTCAAAAACTAGGAAATTAAATGGTCAATGAACAGAAAACACCAAGTATAGTTTCAAAAAAAATTTGCCTCAGTTAAATCCATTAATATCATTATAATGTAGCTTATACCAAGTAGGTTCTCCCTGAAAACAGGGTCTCGGCTCCACTACACCTCAAATAAATTGGATTGCATCATCACAGGCAATTTTACAGCATTGATGCTCAAAACAAATAACACCATGACTAAATTTTCAAAAACCTTAAACAATCATGTATATTCTTCATAAACTAATTTAAATCATAAACACTAGTTAGTATTTTTAGATCTATAATCATTTACAATTTCAAAACCAGGAAGTTGCATAATCTATAAATTATATGGCTCAGAGATATAACAGCTCTATCAATCAAGAATTATCAGTAGCAGAACTGGCATTAAAGCTGTGAATTAATCATCACTGCCATTTAAAAAAAAAATCAATAAATGACATAATAAACAAAATAAAACATCAATACGCAAAAAAGAGCTGGCTCATATCAAGAAATTCAACCATTAATTATGTTTTTGCTTCATTGATTTCTCTCAGAAGCGCGGATAAAATCCAATTTAATCATCGCCAAAAAATTGAATCACAGAAAACAACAACTTTCATGAATTTAGAGGGAATTTTTAGAGGCAAAACCATTAACCAAATAGCATAAGCCCCCACGTGAACCCCACCAAAAAGATTCAATCTTTGCCTCTTTGACTAGCTTTATTTCAACCATTTATCTCAAAACAAGCTAGAGGTATTGAGAGGCAACAAAAACATAGAAAAAACACAAACCCAGATGAAAAAACAGTGAGGTTTTCAAGACTAAGAGATGTAGCCGTTGATTTGACACAGAAAAGCCGTGGAAAGGTACAAAAGGCTAAACTGCAACACTAAACGGCAGATGCTTTAGCACGAGCTTTGGGACTTTCTACCTCAGGGGTTTGTAATCAGCGAAGCCTGGGAGGCATCGTGCAGCTAAGATCTTGAAAAGAGGAGATTTTTGAAAGGATTTGTGATTTGATATAACAGAGCCTTTGAGACTGCGAATGAAGAATTGGTGGGGAGGGTTACGATGTTATATAGAGGGGTTCAAGAGCTATAAAACCCTAGTTGTTGTTATTTTTCGTTTTTTGGGTGAAGGCTGGATTGGTTTTTGGTGGTGTTGGTATTGTAATGGGCTGGGCTGAATTTGGAGTGGTCCATTGTGAAAACCCAAGATTAAACTATTTTTTACCCAAGTTGTTAAACCAAGATTAAACTAATATTTTTATTAAAATATCAATACATACCAGTTTGAGTTTGAACTGAATAAACAGGTCACGAGTTAGCATAGGAAGGTCAACAATGAATAATTTTAATTTAATTTTAAATAAAATTCAATTCAAATTAGATTTTAAATTCAAATTTTCACATATTAAAACTGGTTTTTTAATTATATTTTAAATAGGGCAACATATTTGAGAATAAAAAACTATGAGAATATTCAATTGATTCAGTAGTAGTGCATAGCAACGAGGTTAATTACACTAATTAATTTGATTAAATAGGAGAATAGTCAACACCGAGTTAACAACTCAAAAGATTTTAGAATTTGTTCACAGTTTTTGCTCTCCTATTTGGCATATGTAAAATTTGAACGAGACAACATCAGAAAATTAACTTCGTTCATAAATTAATAACTAAGACAATTGAATTCATAGTTGTTAAGCTCGCAAGTTGATTAGTAAAGTTATATGATTTTACAAATTAATACAGATATATTATATAAAATTAGATAAGAAACTCAAAAATTAACAAATTCAATTAAAATCAGTTAAATTTAATGAACGTAAGAATTTATTTTGCTTTTTCCAGCCTCCCAAAGAAAAAGTGCTTTTCTCTTCAAATGATAGGAAACAATATTCAGTTGATTTCTACTAGGAAGGTGCTTCTTAGCCTAAAGCATATTCTTATAAAGATGATGATGTCATCCCCATTCACCTCCTCTAGGTAACACTAATACGATGGATAAAGCTTGTTTTTTTTTTTTAAAAAAATAAAACTAATTTTAGTTTGTATGACATATCAATAAATTATTTATTTTAAATTTGTTAATTAATAAAAAATTATTTAAATTATGTATGAATTTTTATTTCAATCATATATTTTAAAATATTTTAAGATGCTTGAACTATAAAAAAAAAAATCTTAAGATAAAGCTTGTTTTTTTTTTTTGAAAATAGAACTAATTTTAGTTTGTATAACACATCAATAAATTATTTATTTTAAATTTGTTAATTAATGAAAAATTATTTAAATTATGTATGAATTTTTATTTCAATCATATATTTTAAAATATATTTTAAAATATTTTAAGATGTTTGAACTATAAAAAAAAAATCTTTTTTTACAATTCAAATTTATTTTATATTTTTTATATTTTTTGTGCCTTGTTAAAAATAAAATTCAGCAAAATCTTCAATGAGATGGCCTTAAATTTCGGTATCATACAAGGATACCACACAAGAAAGCATTGTGATTAACTTAGAAAATCTAAAACTCAAAATCATAGATTAGATTAACTGAAATGGATAAAACATTAACCCGATTAAATTTAATTGACCTAACTAGATTTTTTTTTTAATTAATCAGGTGAGCTAGTTAAATCTAGTTCAAGCTCTATTAGGTCAACATCAAAAATGAAAAAGAAAAAGAAAAAGAAAAAGAAAAACAATGTCATCTTAATAACCCATATGTTTACTCGGTAACCTAGTGACCCGAGCCTATCTCTAACTCAGTCACCGAATATGGTCCGAAAACTATGCAATGAGAGTGCCTCATAATTTGAGATCGC
>Ga0325403_1006463_pt1 | contig 11158 bp, 10 predicted proteins | sample PopdelMetagenome_19_FD_205665 | JGI IMG/M metagenome (GOLD analysis project Ga0325403, IMG submission 205665) | Populus deltoides microbial communities from Bellville, Georgia, United States - Xylem-PdKOR-R4 | ecosystem: Host-associated > Plants > Phyllosphere > Stem > Wood/Secondary xylem...
CGATCTTTGAGATCATTCTCAGGTATAACAACGCCACGTACTGAGTATTATTACTATTACTATTACTATTAATATTATTATTACTGTTACTATTATTGTTGTTATTATTGTTGTTGTTGTTGTTGTTTATTAATTATAATTTATATAATTAACCTCTCTGTGGTTCGACCCCGGTCTTGCCGGGTTATTTATTACTGTGACACTCCTACACTTGGGATAAGACATCAACTCTTTGATCGTGTCAATCATGTTGGAAGAAAATATCTTCTGGAGATGAATTATTGTACTAATTCGCTGAAGAATTCCCAGAATAGTGTAGGTGCAATAGTTGGAGGTGGAAACCCTAGCAAGATTCATACCCAGCCAAATCTGTGCAATCAGCCACACAATTAGATAATCATAATGTTTATGGAGAGCTATTGGTAGTATCACATAATAGTAAGTAATAGATGAGAGCAGCATGGGCTCGAAGAATAAGGGGAATGGAGATCCATCTGCACATAACCAATATGTTATATTGGACAGGGGATAGAAGAGGGAGGATGGGAATAATAAGGTTAATGGGCTATTAAGGCCTGTAGTAAGTAGAAGTTTCTATGTAAAGTGGTCAAACAATGTTTGTTATAGGTGAATTTAGTGAAACAAAAAAGGTTGGAGGCCTAAATATAAGTTTAGTTAAGGATTGAACTTAGAAAAAGAAGAGGGCACGCAAAAAGACCCGGGGTTGATAAAATATGGGTTTTAAGTAACATAGAAGAAAAGAATGTTCATAGGAAATCATTTGCAGCAACATTAAAGAGGAGTCGCAAAATATGTTCCCCTCTACAAGTGTGTGGAATACGAACTCAGGTTTGAGAGTGTTTATGGTTGAGAGATAAAGAGTAGACACAATGAGGTTCATATAAGGTAATAAAGGCCAACAAACTGTAAAAAATATAGAGACACGAAAAAAAACCAGCTCGAAAGTTCAGAGAGACACTTTCTTTTTGCAGCATCTACGAAGTAGAGATGATAATATGTTGAACCCTAGAGTAAAAGGACAAAAGGATGAGGTGAACTAGTGTCTGATTAACCAGGCTTCTAATGGCTTATAGGTAAATGATTATCTAGGTATTATTTGTTAAAGTTCAATATCAACTAGGATTTAGGCTAATAGGATTTAGAGTTTGTAAAAGTTTTAATATTAGTTAAATGAGAAATCCTAGTTAATGTAGGAATCCTTGATGAAGAAGGATTAGTAATAGACTAGTTTATTAGAATCCTTGTTTAATTAGAATGTTAGATTCCTTATTAGATTAGGATTTTCTTTGAGTAATTTAATGTCTTGATTATCTAGGACTTGAGGCTTATAAATAGGCTTGTAATTAGAAACATAATACATAAGTATAGAAAAATAAGAGCTAAAATAATGTATCTTTTAAAAAAAACTCTTAATAAAAAACACCATTCCTTTCATTTTTCTTTTTTCTTTTTTAATTTTTATAAATTAGCTATCACATCTTTTTTTTATTACATTATCATCAGGAGGAAGTGGAAGTTTCATTGTGGATATTATGGATGTTAGATCTTAAGGCGCGATGTTGAAAATTAATGTTAGGAATCAGTGTTGGAAGTTATCAGCTATATACGCTTCCTCATTTCCCAATATTCGGATGCAACAATGAGATTATTTGCTTTCGTTAACTCCTTCAATAAAAGAGCCTTGACTACTCATCGGAGACTTTAACAAAATACTTCTCCCTTCAGAAACTCTTGGGGGTAATTTCTGATGACTAGGGCGGCTAAGTTACAAGAGGTGATGAAGGAATGTGGCTTGCTGACCTGGGTTCTCAAGGTCAGCAATTTACATGGCACAAACACATATGGGGTTCAGCATTTAGCTAAACGATTGGATAGGCCGGATCTTGCTAATCATGATTGGCAAGTAGAATTTCCTAAAGCCTACATGGAAAATCTATACCGTAATCACTCTGATCATAATCCTATTCTTCTAAGGTGTAGGGTCCTATCTCCAGCTGCTCGAGAGAGACCGTTCAGGTTTGAAGCTGCTTGGATAACTCATGAAGACTGTTATGCAGTAGTGCCAAATGCTTGGCAGAGGGGTAATTGTAATGTACTAAAGGGCCTAGAAGTGTGAGAGATGACTCTATCATGTTTAACAGAAACACCTTTGGGAATATATTTCGAAGAATGAGACGGTTGGAGCAGCGTTTTTATGGTATTCAGAAAAGCCTGGAGTGTAGTCCCTCGGATGCATTAGCATCTTTAAAACGAAGCTTACAGACAGAGTATAATAGAGTGTTACATCAGGAAGAATTATTATGGTATCAAAATTCTAGGGATAAATGGGTAAAGTATAGGGATAAAAACACAAAATTCTTCCATACATTAATGACAGTAAGCAAAAAGAAAAATTGTGTACATGGATTTTATCTCCCGAACGGTGAATAGTGCACCGAGGATCATATTTTTAAAGAGAAGCCCTTGCAGTTTTACTAGTCTCTTTTCTCTTTTAGTAAAGACTGGGTTCAGTAGGACTTGGGAATTGACAATTTCCTAATGTTCTCGACAGAAGGGAGAGCTGCTCTGATTAATGTAGCGATAAAGAAAGAGGTCCATGAAGCTTTTATGATCATGGACTTCTTCTTAAAGACCTATATTTGGCATCTTACTGGGGATGATGTTTGGAGGCTGGTTAAGGGAGCCTTTCATAATGGCAGTTTTGATCCTCAGTTAAAACCTTTGGACTTAAAGTTAATCATGATAAGTGATCAAGAGTTATGTGCTCAGAGCTGGTGAGCAGAAGAGAAAAATCTAAGATCTCTCAAATCTCCTCGATCAAGGTGGCTAATGACCTTGGAGAGTATCAAAGGTTCCCTCTCATCTAAGGTCGGGCGAAGAAGGCAAATTTCAGTTTGTCATGGAAAATATTGGGAGACAGCTAGCAGATTGGAAAAGGAAGTTACTGAATAGAGCAGGGTGAATAACACTTGCGAAGTCAGTAGGACCTGCAATTCTCATCTATAAAATGCAATGTTGCTTGCTACCACAAGCAATTTGTGACGGCATTAACAGGACGAACGAAGACTTTTATCTATAATACTAAGGATTCTGGTAGAGGGCTTCATCTAGCTAGATGGGAAACAATTACTTACCCTCAAAGATGTGGGGGTGTTGGTGTGAGGGAAGCCAGGCTTGCCAATATAGCTCTCTTAGAGAAACTTGTATAGCATATCATAATTAGCCCTAGCAAATTGTGGGTGAAAATTCTTCATTATAAATACCCACGACATAACAATCTATTTCAGCAGAGGATTTAGACGGGATCATGCTCACATTCTTGGCATTCTATAAGTAAAGCCTTTGCACACACTTGAATGAGGGATTTATTTATAGAATTGGTAAAAAAAGAGCTTTCATTCTAGTATGATCATTAATTGGAGGAGGGGATTTTTGCATCCCTAAAGCCACTGGTGAATATAATGGATACAAATATTAGAGTAAAGGAAGTATAAGATCAAAGCTGCTAGAACTTTGATGGATTATCTGCTATTTTGCCAGAGGATATTTGTTACAAGATTAAGGCTATTCTTATAGCTAATACTGCTGATTTGGATGATTATGTTTCATAGAGTAACTCGGCATCGAGTGTTTATAATTCCAAGTCAGCTTACTCGTGGCTTTCGTCTCAATCCAAGACTCTAGCCTACGAGGTATTGTATATAGGAAATACTATAGAGATACTCTTGTGTGGTAACCTCCATCATTATTATTGTATATTGCCCTATATATATATATATAGAAAAGGTTGGCTAACCATTAGGTTAAGCCTCCCAATTATTCTCAACTTGGTATCAGAGCTTTTTGACATCAGAACTCTTTTCTCCCTTCCTCCCTTTGCAGCCGACCTCTCTTTACTTTCTCTACATGGATTCTACTGCTGCCGTCGACTTCTCCCTCTCCACAGGTGGTGCAGCACAGCCAGCCAGCCATCCCCATGCTGTTGCCGCTGGTGCCTTTTCTTCCCCACAGCAGCCTCCATTTACATAGCTTGTCTCTGATTCTTCCTCCCAAGTCCTTGTCGTTCCTTTACTTCTCATGGGAACCTACACTACAACTATTGTTCCTTTAGCGAACACTCACCAAGTTGTTTCACTAAAACTTACGAACACAAATTATCTCTATTAGAGAATGCAGATGAAGCCATATCTCCTTGGTCAAGGTGTTTTTCACTTTGTTGACGGCTCAGTGCCGTGTCCTCCATCTCATATTTTTGACAGCTCTGCTGGTTCTTCCTCTATCATCAGCCCTTCTTTTCTTCGTTGGAAGCAACAAGATCAACTTATTTTGAGTGCTTTGCTCTCTTCTCTATCTGTGGATGTGTGGCATCTTGTGGTAGATTGTTCTACTTCGCATTGTGTTTGACACACTCTTGAGAAAGTGTTTGCCTCTCCGTCTAATTCTCACATCATGCAACTCCATAGCTCCTTTCAAGACCTTCGGCAAGGTGACTCATCGGTTAGTCTATACATGCAGAAAGCCAAATCATTATTTGACAAATTGGCTACTGCTGGTCGTCCCATGTCTCTTGAAGATTTCAATCTTTATGTGTTTTGTGGCCTTCGTGGTGAGTTCAAAGACTTGGTAACGAGTCTCATAACCAAGGCTGAACTATTATCCTATGTTGATCTTCACAACCACCTTCTTACCCATTAATTTCTACACAAGAACTCTTTCCATTCCATGGCTGCCGCTCCCTCTCTACTGTCTTCTTCTTCTCTGCCGCAGCAGCCACCTCTGTTGCCAACACCATAGTGTTCTGCACACCATATTATGTCTCATCATAGCCCCAACTTCAGCTGCAACAAGGGTCGCTCTAGAGGTAATTGGCATCCCCACAGCAACCATTCCTCTCCCCAGAACAAGGGCCACTCTGCTGCAGATTGGCGGCCAAACCACTGGCAGTAAACCGGGCGCAATTCCAATGCTGGGCAGTGGTCTGGACAGCAGCATGTACGCTGCCAATTGTGCTCTAGTTTTGGGCACACAGCTCCCCATTGTTCCCAGTTTCGTAGCAGCTCTCCATAGCCCTCTACTTATCTTGTTGTTAGGAATATCTCTGCCGTGACTTAGTTCCCCGACACCAGCGCAAATCAACACATCACACCTGATCTTGGAACTCTAACCAATTGTGCACCCTATCTTGGTAATAATTATTTGCATGTTGGTGACGGTAAGGGCCTTGAAATATCCCATATTGGACATACTAAATTGCATTCTCCAAAACACATGTTTACATTATCTAATGTTCTCCATATGCCTCACATTACTAAACCGTTGTTATCTGTTCAAAAATTCTGTCGTGATAATCATGTTTATTTTGAATTTCACGCTTCTATGTTTTATGTGAAGGATCTCGTCACCAAGGAAGTTCTCCTTTCCGGTCAGAGTCATGATGGCCTTTATGTCCTCCTCGAGTCTTCTGCCACGTCAGTTCCTCAAGCTTTTTGGTCTCCTTGCATCTCCGCGACTGCCGACTTGTGACATCGTCGTTTGGGTCATCCAACCCCTCGCATTTTCAATTTGTTAGTTTCCAGTAATAAAATAGTATGTACTTCTAGACGTTCTCTTACTCAATATCAAGCTTGTCCTTTAGTAAAATCGTCTCGTTTGTCATTACGACCTATGGGTCACAAAACTTCTGCCCCACTTGAATTAATTTTTAGTGATGTTTAGGGTCCTGCCCCTATGTTTTCTTCTGATGGCTTCCGCTATTTTGTTATTTTTGTCAATGCGCATACCAAACATATATGGTATTATCCGCTTGTTGCGAAATCTGATGTTTTTCCCACTTTTCAATGTTTTCAAACACTTGTTAAGCGTCAGTTTTCTCTTAAAATTAAATCTGTTCAAACTGATTGGGACGGTGAATATCGTAAATTAAATAAATTTTTTCAGACCATTGGTATTCATCATCGGTTAATTTGTCCTCATACTCATGAACAAAATGGCATTATTGAACGTCGTCATCAACATATTGTTGAAACTGGCCTAACCCTTTTAGGCCAGTGTAGTGCCCTATTATGATTTTAGAACTATGCTTTTGAATCATCGGTCTACCTTATTAATCGTATGCCTACTCTTATTCTCCAAAATACATCTCCGTTTGAGTGTTTGTTTCAACACACTCCTGATTATAACTTCCTACGTACTTTTAGGTGTCTTTGTTTTCCCTTTTTGCGTCCATATCATGCTCATAAATTAGATTTCTGGTCTTCTCCTTGTGTGTTTTTAGGTTATAGCTCATCCCATCTTGGTTATCGTTGTCTTGACTTAGAGTTTGATCGTATTTATGTCTCATGTCATGTTCATTTTCATGAAAATATCTTTCCTTTTATGAAGTCTGAACAGGTAACATCCTCACCGGTACCTCCCACCCCACCTACCTATCTTCCATCCTTGAATCCTCCTCCATTCTTTTAGCCTACTACTTACCAAACCGGCCCCAACCACAACCCAATTCTACCCTCTACCACAGCCCACCAGCCAACCCTTTTGCCCATAGATTCTGCCACTCCTTCATCACCATCCCACACTGTCATACTGTCACCATATGCTTGTCTTTCCAATGATCATTGTGTGGGAACAGGTTCTCCATCACTGAATGCGCATGTTCTCAGGTCTGCTGCAACAGAGCAGCCCGGTTCTGCAGCAGATCATCCCAGTTCTGCAGCAGCCTCACTAGTGTCTGTAGTGCAGACCAGTCCCTCCACTACTTCTCCAGCTGGTTTACAGCTCTGTGTAGACCTCTCCTCATATCCTCTTCAGCATCTTCCAAGTATAGGTCACACTTCTCTATGCCCAGCTGCTCGTCAACATCTCATGGTTCTTCGTCCAAGACAGCGCTGTCCACAGCTACTGCCGTAGCCTCTGTTGTCTCCTTCAGCCGGGTAGTTTCTCCTCCCTCTCATGAGCCACTTATTTTTAATGATGCTAACAGATATGAGGCGTGGCATAGTGCTATGCGTGAGGAAATTCAGGCCTTACACGCAAATAGAACTTGGACCTTAGTGCCATTTCACCCCTCCATGAATGTTGTTGGTAGTCGGTGGGTATACAAGATTAAACGTAGATCTGATGGAAGCATCGAGAGGTATAAGGCGCGTCTGGTTGCTAGAGGTTTCACTCAGCAAAAAGATATTGATTACTCTGAAACCTTTAGTCCAGTCATCAAACAGGTGATCGTCAGATTAGTCTTCTCCATTGCAGTTTCGTGTGGTTGGAAAATTCATCAGCTTGACATCCATAATGCCTTCCTCAATGGTGTTCTTAACAAGGAGGTCTACATGAAACAACCTCCAGATTTTATTGATTCTGCTCTCCCCTCTCATGTGTGCCGATTGTATAAATCTCCATATGGTTTAAAACAAGCTCTGCGGGCTTGGTACACTCGTCTGAATGATTTCCTGTTATCTATTGGTTTTCGTGCCTCTAAGGTAGATACCTTATTGTTTATCTTTTTTGTTGGTGCTGATATTTGTTATCTTCTGGTCTACGTTGATGATATTCTGCTTACAGGTAGTAACTTTCTTCTGCTCCAACGCCTCATTCAGCTACTGAGCTCAGAATTTAAGCTTTGCGACTTGGGTTCTGTTCATTATTTTTTGGGTATTGAGGTTCAATCTACTAGTATGGGTCTTATGCTCCGCCGGTATAAATATATACTTGACATCCTCACTTGGGCTAGTATGTTATCTTGCAAACCTGTTGATACTCCTATCTTTACATCCAAAGCTACCATTCTGCCCGATCCATTATTTTCTGATGCTACCCGTTTTCGCCAAATTATGGGTGCTCTTCAGTATCTCACTTTTACGCGCCCAGATATTTGCTTTGCTGTTAACAGAGTCTGTCAGTTTATGCATGCTCCTACATATTCTCATTGGGTTGCCGTGAAACGCATCTTGCGTTATCTTCAGGGTACGACATCACATGGCTTACATATTACTCGCAATTCTTCTTTTTCCTTACATGGTTTTACAGATGCAGATTGGGTAGGCAGTGTTGAGGACAGAAAATCTACGGGTGGTTACCTTGTGTTTTTTGGTCAGATGCCGATTTCGTGGAAATCCGGTAAGCAACGCACAGTTGCTCGCTCTTCTACTGGAGTTGAGTACAAAGCCATAGTTGATGGCACTGCTGAGGTTATCTGGCTTCAGTACTTATTAACAGATCTCCAGATTCCGTCTGCTTCTGCTCCTATTATCTGGTGTGACAACCTTGGTGCCATTTATTTGTCTGCGAATCCTGTTTTTCATGCTCGCACAAAACATGTTGAGGTCGATTATCATTTTGTCTGAGATAAAGTTGCAAAGAAGGAGATTCAGATTCGTTTTATTTCCTCCCAGGATCAACTTGCCGATGTCTTCACTAAGCCACTTCCTACTTCTTCGTTTACTGCTTTTCATTTCAAGCTTCGAGTTGATCCTCCACCCTCAGCTTGAGGGGGCATATTATAGAATGTACTTATATAGGAAATATTGTATATAGAAAATATTATAGACATACTTTTGTGTGGTAACCTCCACCATTACTATTGTATATTGCCCTACATATATATATATAGAAAGGGTTGGCTACCCGGCCGTTAGGTTAAGCCTCCCAATTATTCTCAACTCGAGGGTAAATGGAAATGGTTGATGAACTTACAAACAGAAGAGAAGATTAAATTATTGATCTGGTTAGCTTTCCACGATCGGCTTCCCACTAAGTTACTCATGTACCATTTAAGCCTCCCAATTATTCTCAACTCGAGGGTAAATGGAAATGGTTGATGAACTTACAAACAGAAGAGAAGATTAAATTATTGATCTGGTTAGCTTTGATCCACGATCGGCTTCCCATTAAGTTACTCATGTACCGTTTAAGCCTCCCAATTATTCTCAACTCGATGGTAAATGGAAATGGTTAATGAACTTACAAACAGAAGAGAAGATTAAATTATTGATCTGGTTAGCTTTCCACAATCGGCTTCCCACTAAGTTACTCATGTACCATCGTTGGCTCTCTACCAATGCCATATATAATAGATGTAACTTGTGAGAGAAAGATATTTTTCGTTGTTTGAGAGACTGTAAGTTGGCTTAAAAAATATGAAATGAAGTTGATCTTACTCAAGCGGCAGGGTTTGATTGTGAGACGGTGAAGGATTAGGTCATGATTATAGCTTCCTCTAACAAAGCTTGCTTGTTTCTGGCTTTGTTATGATGGGTATGGCTCCAACATATTGTTTATGGCTTTTGACGACATGTGTGAAGGTGACTAGTGGCTTCACAGAAATACTCTCTCTCTCTCACACACACACACTCACACACACACACACACACACAAAATATGGTTGAGGACAATATGTTGGCGTGGTGTCGTACTCCTATCACTCGATGTATCTCACTTGGCAAAGACCACAAGTGGATTATGAGAGAAATTGGATATGGATGGAAGCTCTTTGGGCAATCCAGGTAGAGTTGGGTTTGATGGCTTAATCAGGTCTTGTGTTAGGTCTTTTATTATTAGTTTCACTAGGGTTTGCAGGCGTTGATTCATATCTTCTCCCTGAATTGTTGGCTTTGAAGAATGATCTTAGACTTGCTTGGGATAGGTATTCTGTAATTCGGACTCTAAGAAAGCTATTAGACTGACATTTGAAGCTCAAGCGGAATTCCATAGATATAAATTAAGCTCTCATTTTGGACATTAGGAACCTCTTGTCTCGGGAGTGGGAAGTCAGAATAGAACATACATGTGCAGATTTTATGGTCAAGCTAGCTACTAATGGTTCTTCTGAGTTATCAATCTCGGAGTCTCCTCCTCTAGCGGATTCGATGGGACACTCTTTCTCTAGAATTTCTTACCTTTAGTTCTTTCTATTCTACTGCACCCAAAAAAAAGTTGTGTTTTAAAAACAATAGATAATTATATATATAAATATATATTAAAAATAAAACAAAATAATTTTCTAGTATAATTTTCTATTTTCTTGTTAATTTGTTTTACAATATATATATGTGTGTGTGTGTGTCATGTTATTTATTTGATTAAAATTAAAAGCAATTAGAATAAATATTAAAGCAATTTGAAAGATTTGAAATAAGGATGAAAGATGCATGCACCACTTTAATTAAAAACTTTTTATCTTATTAATGCATTTTTTTTTAGATATTTTTCTTTACTAGAATATTTGTTTTTTTTAGACAATAACTTATAAGAATCATAATAACAAGTTTTAATAATAATAAAAAAATATGTTATGGTAACTTTGACGTGAATGTATTAAAAAAATATAAAAACAACAGATTGCTCATGCATTGCCGCATAGAACTCTTTGGAATATATATTTTATTGAATCATACAATAATACAAATAAACATGCACATTAAGTATATCAAACAATATTTAAGAAAAAAATAATGAAGGGTTGTATAGAAAAAGATTGATTGTTGATATTATAAAAATAATGTTATAATCTTATACAAAATCGATGCAATAATTGAATGATATTTAATAAAATAACATTTCAAAATTATATTTTAAATTATTTAATTTTAGTAAAATCAAAGAAAAATTAAAAAGTTAAAACCTTAATAAAAAGAGGTGAAACACCTAGGTCTAGATGGGCCAAGACACCTAGCCCATAAAAAAGATTAGGATAGCACATCTAGTTATATTTTTACTTTTAAAAAATACATATTCTACTAATTTAAAATAAATAAATCAAACAATATATTTTTTGCACTAATAAACACCATCGTGTTTACTAGTAGGATTACAACAATCTCGGATGGAAAATTAGGTTGTAACTCTTAACTCGAAAAACTCACATAAGATAAATTTAGAGGTTTCTTCCCTAGCATAATGTACATTTCAAATATCCCATCCTTGCCAAATTTCAGAAATTAGATCCATCCATTACGTCTTCCTTCAATCTAATTTAACGTACAATCTATGCTAAATTCACCTTCTTTCTTCTTTCACAAAATATAGCTTTAATTTGGAGTTTCTCACTCTCGAGCGCAATTAAAAATATTCCAAGTACTTTCAAATATTCATGTAAAAGAAATAAAAATTAATGGTATTTAATGATAACATTGCTAACAATTTC
>Ga0325403_1006465_pt1 | contig 11156 bp, 5 predicted proteins | sample PopdelMetagenome_19_FD_205665 | JGI IMG/M metagenome (GOLD analysis project Ga0325403, IMG submission 205665) | Populus deltoides microbial communities from Bellville, Georgia, United States - Xylem-PdKOR-R4 | ecosystem: Host-associated > Plants > Phyllosphere > Stem > Wood/Secondary xylem...
TTAAAATAAGCATCACATGAAACAGATAATGACCCTTCTCTATCTTCTTCTTTTTTCTTGAGAAATATTTAAATATATAGATATTTGAAACAATTCAAGCTCTTAATTATAATCTGTTTTCCTAGAATCTGTTTTCCTAGAAATTAAGGACACATATCTTAAGAATTTATTATGCTAAAACAAAATTATTGCATTATGCATTCCAATGGCAGCTATCCTAATAAATTAACTCTTATTCTCATTTGAAAGATATATATATATATATATATATATATATATATATATATATATATATATATATATATATATATATATATATATATAACCCTAAAAAAATAAAATAAAATAAAAAGAATTATGAAGTTCAATTTCAAATTCATCTAGTATTGAAGGATAATATTGAAAAAAATTAATTTAAAAAGATAAAAAAAAATAACATAAGTCAATCCAGGCTAACTTGTTAAACCTGAGACCTGAATTATGAGATTGTGATAATTTCATAAAAAACAAATAAAAAATTATGAATCTTCATTCCTAATAGATTCAATATTGAAGGTTAAAATTGAGAAAAGAAAACTAACTACATCAATGAGATCGAGAAAACTCAACAGAAAGTAAATTAAAAAAATCATAAAGGCTAATTTCCAAACAACTTAATAATAAAGGATGAAATTAAAAAAAACAAAGAAAAAAAAATATTGAGTTATTGGAGGGTGAAATTAAAGAAAAAATATTCAATTAAAAAAATCCAAAAAACATTAACTGAGTCAACTGAGGTCAACCCACTAAATTCATAACTTGGATCATAAGATTGAGATAACTTCATAGAATTAAAATCAAAAAGAAATTATGAAGACTAATTTCTAACCAACCTAGTGTTTAAAAATGAAATAAAAATGATCAATTAGAAAAAGTGACAAAAGAAATGACTCAAGTCAACTCGGACTAAACTATTAAATTAGAAACCTAAATCATGAGATCAAGATAAATTAATAGAAAAAAAATTAAAAATAATTATGTCCAATAGATCTAATATTGAATGTTGAAATAAATAAAAAATTAAATCAATGAGACCCATATATAGCCTGACAGAAAGAAAATAAAAAAAAATTATGAAACACAATTCTCAAATAACCTAATATTAAAAGATAAAATTAAGAAGAAAAACTAAAAAAAAAAAGGGTTGTTGAAAGGTGAAATTGAAAAACAAAACTAAAAAATCATAAAACATTATTTTAGTGAATATTGTTTTATGAGTGTGGCTATAGTGATTTAGCCATACCTTTTAGGGTTTGGTTAATAAAAAAAAGTAGGAAGATAAAAAGTAGGAAGATATATATATATATATATATATATATATATATATATATATATATATATATATAAAATCTTCAATAACAAAGTGCTAGATTAGGACTCGATCTTTGTTTTGATCCTACATCGTCTATCTATATGGTTGCAAACCACTTAGGCGAATTTTTCTTACACTAGTAATGATCTTTATCATAGTGCGGATGACATTTTTAGATGAACAAACTAAAATAGATGTAGTTGTATAGTTTATCTCATTTAGATCATATGTAAACCCCTAATCAAAAAAGGATAAATATGAGTTAAATAGGGTAATTATTAATTAAAAAAATAATAAATATGGGAGAAAAATGTTGAATGATGGTAAAATAGTAACTAGCCAAACATGGTCTAGGGTTATTAAAATTGGAGGTATAAATACAATGAGACAAGAAAATCAGCTCATTTTCTTTTCTTTTAGGGTCGCTCAGGACACCCCAAAAACATTTTCCTTCATTGTTCCTCTTCATTGAATCCTTTTTGTATATCTTTGCTAAAACAATATTGAGTGAGATTATGTGTTTGTAAAGAGAGAAAGCTTTTTTCCTTCATTTGTTTTCTTAAAATCTTAACAAAATAAAAGGGTTAGGGAGATGATTGAGAAATTTAAGTGTGAATGAAGTTTCCTTTGAGAGAAAACACATTGAGAGCAGGAACTTTGACATATATATCTCTACTTTTCACTGTTAAATTGGGCTTTATTTTGGGTATGTTGTTCATCATAATGTTCATTAAATTCTAACCAAAAGGATTTTTAATATCAGGTTTTGTTTGAGAAATATGGCCAGTGGACAATTTCTAGAGAAAACACTCTTCTACACAGTTGTAGTCGTCGGATGTTTGCTCTTTCATCAACCATTAAAGTGGGTTGTAATTTTGATACATTGTCCATCCAGGTGTTCTCTAAAGTGTTAACAGTGGAGATCAAAAACAAAGATTTCAGACATATATTGTTCTTCTTTAACAATAGATCTGTAATTTTTAAGGTCAGTTTGGTTAAACACCTTGTTCTAGTAATTTAACCGTTGGATGATATTAATATTTGAATATGTTATGAGTATTATGATGAACTACAACTTGACCTTTGGGATTGGCTTAAATATCATGTTTCTGTTAATTATTGGTGTTTGAAACTGCTGCTAGAAATGTAAACCAGAAACAGGTTAGCCGTTTTGAGAAACAGTTAGACCAATTTAAGAAATGATCATATCATTTCTTAAAATGATGAGACCATTTTGTCTACTGTTTTTTTTAGCTCAATTTTGTGTTTTGATCTTTTCTTGACTTTCTTTAATTCATTTGTGTTATTTAAGGATATGAATGTTTATTATGGGAAAAAGAAAAACATAATATATGTGTATGCATGAAAGAAGCTTACATAATAGTATTGTTTAAATTAGAACGTTATGAGTTTGAAATCTTAAGTTTAATGTATTATAATATAAGAGTATGTGTATTCATGTAGGACAAGTACTCAAATTGTTAAAAGAATGTTGAAAAGTATATTATTGCTATTTAAGAAGTGAATTTGATGTAAGATATGTGATGAGATCTTGTGAAATTATTGATTTAAGTTGAGTGAATTTGAGATATTGAATTCTTATGATGTAATGTGGAAGCTTTGGAAATTATAAAAAAAAGGTAGACTTATTGAATTAAATAGATACTTGGCATACGATGATATTTGTCTATAATGTATAGGAATAAGGTTTGGAAACCTTGATGTTGAAATTTCTAAATGGAAAATGTGTATGTGTATGGAATTTTAAGGATTTTCCTTGTTAATAGTTTCAAAATGATGATTGAATGAGAATTGAAATGAAATATTGATATTGGTTACATTGTTGATGAAAAATGTATCATTGGTAGTATAAAGGAGATTGAAGTAATAAGACAACAATAAGGAGTGATTATGTGTACAAAAGATCGAGGTGCATGATTCAAACCTTATCTTTTTAGAATTTATACAATTTTAATTTATGGAATTCAAGATTTCTATGCTATGATATAATTGTGAATTGATATTGTATTTGATGGGATTTTGTACTAATGTTTTTTTTAAAGGAATGGGATATAATGGGATTATGTGATTATGAATTGAATTAGATATAATGAAAACTATGTGTTAATGTGATTATGAGTTTAAGTTGAATACGTTGAGACAATGAATATAGATTGCATAGACATGGTAAATGTTTAAAATAAGATGAGGTTATGCATGAGAAATTTGATGAAATAGTTAAATTAGGTAGATGATTATCACTTTCCTCGTCTTTAAATAGGGTTAGTTTTTTTTTTTTTATTGTCAATATTTTGTTAGGTGTGTGTGTGTTAACATAAAGAAATAAATGCAAAAGAAATAAAGGTATAAGGGTACCAATATACTAGATTTATTGGCATCCGTATAGGGGTGGCCGGATTTATTGGCATCCTTAAAGGGATTATCAAATTTATTAGCTTTTATAAGGGGATGGCCGGAATGATTGGCATCCGTGAGGGGACAGTCGGATTATATTTAATGGTCATAGTATTGGAGACTAAGATAAGATATGGAATGATACTTGGTGACCGTGATATGAGGATTAAGAATAAGAAATAAATGATACTTAATGATCGCAAATATAAATTGATAGTTGATGATCAACTATGGGTACTTTAAAATATAGCAAGTGTTGGTGTTTAGTTTCCTAAAGAATGATAATTAAGGAAGCGAAGTATGGTTTGGTTAATGATAGGATAATGATGTAGGTTCTCCTTTCTCTACACTTCTATTTAAGTTGATAAATCCTTTAAATTAAATTGTGGACAATGAAGGTTATTTCCTAGTTGTTCCTAATAAAAAGAGAATTTATGTTGTTGTCTTCATTTTTTAATGGAGACCATTGTGTTGTTATTTTCAATAATTAGAAACTATTGCGTTGTCTTTTTCAAGTGGGCTGAAACCATGGTGTTATTGATTCCAATAAATGAAAACTATTGCATTGTCTTTTCAAAATGGGCGAAAATCATGTTGTTATTGATTCCAAATAACAAAAACTATTGAAACTATCCTCAATTGTACAATGAAAACCATTGTGTGATATGAAGAATAAATGCTTAAAAATGTATATGATAGAGGGGTTGATTGACAACTTAAAACTTAATATCATTTGATGTGCTACTAAGTTAAAACAAATGTTAAGGGGGTGATAATGTAATAAATAGTTGTGATACCTAGAAAATGAAAAATCTGATAATATTACAAAAGAATTATGTTATGTGATGATGGTGATGTAAAAACATGAGACCGATATGCATAGTTACTTTAAGGATTGTATCCAAGAAAATTGATAACTGAAAAAATAAAATATTAATTAGTTGATTGAGGAATTAGAAATTGAGAAAATGAGTTGCTACGTAGTGACGTGTAATCAATAACCTTATAATTGAATGTATTATGTAATTTGTCATAAAGTAAAGACAATGTCGAAAATGACAAATATAAACTTAGATGTCATAAGATAGTGCATAAAAGAAAAACGAAAAGAATATAAAATGAATTGTAAGAAGTGATGAGAAAGAATTAAATGGAGAAACAATTGAACTAGTGGGTGGCTAAAGGGTATTGCATGTATGTAATAGAGTTATTTGATATTATGTTACCCAAGAGGTTAAGAAAAGAATTGAGAAAAAGTATAAGTTATAGGGAAACTCTGCTACAGATTTGGTAACCTAAAGGATCAATAATGGAATGAATTGTTTAGATAAATTGCACACAAAATAATTATTTGCCACATTATACTTAAACAAAATGATTAGAAATGCGAAAGTTACATGAAACTTTTGAGTCATTATATCATAACTTTTACACTGTTTTCTTTAGCATCAATTATTATGAAAAACAAACATACAGAATATAATAATAGTACAATCATACTTATTTGTTCACTTCCTCATTTCTTAATTGAATCTTAATTTTTTCCATAGCATCTATCAATTTACAATTTTTGTTTATGTTCAAATTGTAGTTCTTAATCTTTATACACACACACACACACATACACGCACAATAGAGTTGTTGTTTCCTTTTCTAAATCTCATCACATCTTTTTCATAATTTAAATCCTACTTATAAGACTTAAATTAGTGCTTTAGTGAATCAACCCAGTGAACGTTGTTCTAAGGGCTAGCCTAGGGTAAATTAGTGAAAAACTTTATATTTTTTAAAATAATATCATTTTAAATTTTTAAAAATATCATTTTATTAATTTGAATCAACTCACCCAATTTGCAACCTAGACCTTAAACGAGGTTGATTTCAAGTAGATTCTTATAACTATGCTTTAAATATATGAAATGTCTCGATATAAATTTACTTAAATGTGTTTAATTCGTTGATTGAGGAATCTTAAAAATTGAGAAAATGAGTTGCTGTGTAGTGACATGTAATCAGTAACCTCATAATTGAATTTATTATGTAATTCGTCATAAAGTAAAGACAACATCGAAAATGACAAATATGAACTTAGATGTCATAAGATAGTGTATAAAAGAAAAATAAAAAGAATATAAGATGAGTTGTGAGAAGTGATGAGAAAGAATCAAATGGAGAAACAATTGAACTAGTGGGTGGCTGAAGGCTATTGTATGTATGTAATAGAGTTATTTAATATTGTGTTACCCCAGAGGTTAAGAAAAGAATTGAGAAAAAGTGTAAGTTATAGGGAAAACTCTGCTACAGATTTGGTAACCTAAAGGATCAATAATGGAATGAATTGTTTAGATAAATTGCATACAAAATGATTATTTACCACGTTATACTCAAACAAAATGATTAGAAATGTGAAAGTTACATGAAAATTTTGAGTCATTATATCATAACTTTTACACTGTTTTCTTTACTATCGACTATTATGAAAAAGAAAACATACAGAATCTAACAATAATACAATCATACTTATTTTGTTCACTTCCTTATTTCTTAATTGAATCTTAATTTTTTTTATAGCATCTATCAATTTATAATTTTTGTTTATGTTCAAATTTTAGTTCTGAATCTTTATATATATATATATATATATATATATATATATATTAACAAGTCATAGACTAAACAATAGGGTTGTTGTTTCCTTTCCTAAATCCCATCACATCTTTTTCATAATTTAAATCCTACTTATAAGACTTAAATTAGTGTTTTAGTGAATCAATCCGGTGAGCGTTGTTCTAAGGGCTAGCCCAGGACAAATTAATGAAAAACTTGATAGTTTTCAAAATAATATTGTTTTATATTTTTTTAAGAAAAAAACTTTATTGATTTTAATCAACTCACCAGATTCACAACCTAAACCTTAAACGAGGTTGATTTCAAGTAGACTCTTATAACTATGCTTTAAATATATGATATGTCTAGATATAAATTTACTTGAAAAAGCTTAACTTTATACCTAAACAACAATATTATAAGTTAAAAGAAACTTAATTTTTGCCATTGCAGGTTTATTAATGTTTTATTTTTGCTTTTATAATTACCTTTTTAATTTCTAAAATTCTCAATTTTCTCCCTAACAATTAGCAAACTTTTGCTTCTTCTTTTTTTTCTTCCTTTAAGTGTGTTTTTTGAGATTATATATATATATATATATATATATATATATATATATATATATATATGAAGATTTGAGAGCAAAAGGTGAGTGAAATATATAAAAAAAATATTAAAATGTGGTTTTTTTTGGTTAGCCTTTTATTGTTAAAGGTGAAATTGGTTGTTTTTTTTTATTTAACTAAAGGATAAAGTTGGTAAATTGTAAACCATGAGGACAGAGAGGAACACTAATGAATATGTAGGGTAAAAGAATAGTTCACCCCCTAGCTGGGATGGGGAGGGCTTTGCTCATCTGTCGTATTCCTAGCCTTATCGAACACCTAATTTCACCTCCATCTTTCCTTTTCATTCTTTTTAATTCGTTTTGCTTTTTTTTTAAATAAAAAAAAACCCACCAAAATCAATTAATATTCCTGCCACAACAACTTTCCTTTTCATACTCATGTCGTTAGACATGATACATGATGCGATAAATCTCATTATTTTAAAATAAAAAATTTTCATTGTAATATTTATTTAGTTGATAATTTTCTTAAGATTTATGAGTTTTATTTAATTAAGCAAGTGATTTAGTGGAAAATTATAGTAATAACTCTAGGATTCTATTTATTTATTTGTATTTTATTTTTCTATTCAGTATTATTAGAGTTTTTTATTAAAGGAATTGTTTTTCTATTCAAATTAAAATTTTATAGTTTTTATAATTGAATGATTGTAATGACCTTTTAACTAGAAGATTTTAACAAATAAAAACTAAATATTTTGTGTATTTTTCTTTGTTCTTAGTTTTTAAAATGATTTTGATTTATAAGTATCTTTGTTTTTATATATTGCGTCAATATATACATGGATAGAATTAATCACACAATTTCATTAAGTCATTTCCATGCACGTGAACTATATGTATGCCATTCATAAAGCAATCTCACTAGAACAAATCTCAGTAATGTTTTTAAACTTGTGGAAGAACACATACTTTATTAGGCGAAAGCCTAGCATCAATAAAGCAAATATTGCACAAAATATAAGAGAGAAAAAAGCAGGGGGGAACGTTCTTGGCCGTTTCTGTCTTACCTTACAGTGCATTCACTTCCATCATCAATGCTCATTGCTGGATTTTTTGGTTAGCACTGGCCAATTAATGTAAGAGAATGCCATTAAAACAGTGAAGAAGTGGGAAAAATAATAGTGGCATTTTCAGTCCCTAAAATAACCAAACAATTCAGTTTGCAGGCAAAGAATATATATATATTGTGCTTCGACATATAATTCTGAAACTTCCATTCAAATTCATCATATTGCTGAAGAAGAACATAAGGAAAAAGTATATCAGAGCTTTGATTTGGATTCAAAAAAAAAAAAAACTCTAGCTTTAACTTCTTTTCTTCTCTTGTTTTAATTTTCCTTTTCTCTCCGATCCACCATTTTCTCAGTAGCCAGTCATTACCGACGTAGTTATATGTATACATCAAGGACAAAGCAATGCAAACAGTAACAGTTAAATTACCACAAGAAAGCAACAGTACTAACATACAAATCAAACAGTGAAAAGCTTGGGAATGAAAGAGACATCAAATGAAACAAAAATCGTAGAAGAAGAAGTCACGAAAGCAGCGGTAAGTACTTATGACTTACTTTCTGTGAATCTCTTGGGATCTGACGAACAAAGATCAAGGAGAAAAGTGACCGTTAATCTTTATGGCTGAGCAGCCTGAGCTCTTTTGAAGTAGTGAACGTCTAGCTAGCAATAATATTAACAATGAGAACTATTTGAACTTTTCCTCCTTTTTATTAACTTTGTAGTGAAGAGTTTGTTCGCTACTTGAACGAGTGTGAGACTGAGAGTCCTGCAGATGTTCATAGTACGTAGTAGTTAGTTTTATATGGACATCGTATATATATATATATAGTTGTTTCAGTCTACAGAAGTAGGAGCTGCTCATGGGTCCTGGTAGCTTAGCAGTGTCTTTTTTCTTCTTTTTTTTTTCCTTTTCAAGGACCAGGATAAATGCCGAATAGATGCACAACTTGCCACAGTTACGATGCCGCGTTATATTATATTGTGTTTATTTATTAAAGTATTTTTTATTTAAAAATATATTAAAATAATATTTTTTAAAATTTATTTTTGACATCATCGTATTAAATGATATAAAAATATAAATAAAAATAATTAAAAAATAAACAGAATCTAAAATTATATTTAGAATGTGATGTTGTAGCATTTTTTTTAAAAATACAAATCATTTAATGCACAAAACATTATCATTAAAAACAATTCTTAATTACATAAATTTTTTTAACTTTTTAATATGGATTCCACATAAAAAAATTACCATATTCTTCTTTATCATTATGTTATTAAACACATACTACAAGAGCCCAAAAGAAAGGGAATGTATTTCCGTGAAATAAATATAATATTTTCCATGTATGTGATATAATTTACATTGTCAAATGAGTTAAATTGGATTTAGCGTGTGTTTGGTATTATAATAATTTTTATTGTTGTGATTTGAAAATATAAATTTTAAAAAAATAAAAATTATAGTTTTTTTAATTAATATTTAATTTTTTTTAGTGGAACTCACGCAAATATATATAGTATAGTGTGTATTAATTAATTAAATATTTTTAAATTTATTGTTACAGTAAAACACAGACCACACGCAATGGAGTCTCAATCTATTTACGAGATATCCTATTAATTTATATATGAACTAGAGAGATCTTATTCTTGAGGAATCAGCTTTCCACAGTCAAAAGAATTGATAAATATTTTTTTTGTTTTATTCTGGTTCCCTCTACTCTATCTACTGACAGATTAGGTAAAGCGTGTGTGTACTTAATTAATTTAGATATCATGGGAAATCCACTCGACGACGTCAATCCAGAAATCTTGAGCTAGCAGCTAATCACCAGAGAGAGTATGGTGTAGTGAGGAAAGCAGGGCTAGTCCTGCTAGCACGTGAGAGGCCTGGAGGTATTTAATAAGGGGAAAATAGTTATTAGGTTTAGGTGGTGACTGGTGAGGGCCCTTGACCAAGCTGCAATGGCGCTGTGAGTTGAAATAAAGAAACTATGTCCTCGTTGAGAGATTTGTGCGATGATCACCTCAAACTCAGGATAAATTGTACAAGTTTTCTCTCTTACAGATCGATGTCTTCAGTTATTCTTAACTTATTCTGGTTTTAAACTATCTAAAACGTTGTTGGTAAGTTGAGCGGAAGTTTCCTGAAGAAGAGCAGAGGTGATTTTACCACAAAACATTTTTCAATTGTAATTACAAAAGGGTTTCTCCCTCTTTTTATTCACCATCGTTTCCACCAAATTTGCATTCCATTAACCTTAACCCACTTTATTTCGGGTATTTTTAGTATTATATTTCAGAAGTATTTTTTAAAAAAATTAAATTTTTTTTTATTTTTTATTCGTTTCAAATTAATAATTTTTTGATATTTTCATATCATCATGATGTGCTGATATTAAAAATAATTTTTTAAAAATTAAAAAAAATATTATTTTGATGTGTTTTAGAATAAAAAGCACTTTAAAAATCAATCACTCACACTTCCAAATATTTATAGTCCCAACCACTAGTTTGCAATATTTGTTAGTATTATGAACAAAAATAATTGATAAAGAAAAAAGTATTTGGTTAAATGAGCAAAGAAAGATATATAAAACAAAAATAAATTTGATTTTGAAATAATTTTAAAATAAATTTATATTATTTCAAAATAAAAATAATATTAAAAAACAATAAAAATGTTGAAAGATTCACTCTGAAGATAGACTCATTATATTATGAATTGCTATAATATAATGATGGGTAAATTGATCTTTTGTGAGGCACAAGTGGTATTTTCAAAATAAATGAGTAAATAGTTCTTTTTATATTTACTAATTTATTCTTATAGTAAAAAAAACATTGCTTGGATTTAATTTTTTTTATTTTTTTTAAATAGTTGAAAAAACTAAAATATCTTTTAAAAAAAAAGCATTAAACATGCTACCACCCAATAGGATTTTTTTAAAAAAATTGATTTTTTTTATTTTAACTTTTGATATTAAATTATTATAGTTATCATGACTTCTACATGTTTTTATATATTATAAAAGATTTGGTCCAGCATATGGTGTAACATGGCTACCTAGCTAGTGTCTCCTATAACATCATTATCTCTCACTCTTTTAAAGACAATAAACCCAGAGATTT
>Ga0325403_1006466_pt1 | contig 11154 bp, 4 predicted proteins | sample PopdelMetagenome_19_FD_205665 | JGI IMG/M metagenome (GOLD analysis project Ga0325403, IMG submission 205665) | Populus deltoides microbial communities from Bellville, Georgia, United States - Xylem-PdKOR-R4 | ecosystem: Host-associated > Plants > Phyllosphere > Stem > Wood/Secondary xylem...
TTAGAAGTTGTACCAGCCGTTACTGTCACTTCTCTACTATTTGAGGTGATCTCTTGCACAGAGAAAATTGCTGAGGCAATTCATGAATTAGCCTCCCTTGCACAGTTTGAAAACGTAGAACAAGAGAAACCAAAATTACCTGAGCAGGGAGAAATGCAGCAGGGTGCTAACATGGATGTACATCATCATGTTGTTACAATTGACCAGCCACCTCCAGTTAAGCCACAGAATGGGAGTTTGTCATCATCGACAACTAGTTGAAATTTGATAAAGATGTAAACATTTTACTAATTTAACATATGTAAAATACAGCATGCGATGATGTTTAAAAATATAATAAGGTTTTTTTGGTGGGTTGATTATGTGTTCATTCAAATAACTTTTTTATTCAAAGTAAATGAAACTCTCTTGATGAATGCTTCTAGATACATATAAAAAGTCTTCTTTTGGATGTTTAATGACTTTCCGATAGTAAAGTCAGTAATTTTATAGAGAAAATCAGTAATAAATATATTAGAAAGCCTTAAATTCCAAGAATAAGGTTGTTCTTGTGTTGAATATATATGTCTTTTGAATGTAAAACCTTAAACCTTTTACCTAAGTAGTTTAAGGGGTATTTATAGCTCTTCAACCATGTCTTTTTCTTGAGTGGAGGGGTTTAAGAGTAATTTTATCATGATAATATTTATGAGGGACAAATATCTCTTATTACACATGCATTAATGAGGAAGACATCCTTTCCACATGCATGAATAAGAGAAGAAGCAGATAGGTTTAAGACATTCATTAGTCCCAAAAACATCAAGTCAAATTATTGGAAAAAAGAAAAGGCATGGGCTCAAGGGGACCAGGCACACCCCTTGAGATTGGGCTTGGGAACACCATCCGGGCTCAAAGAGGGGTTGAGCACTCACCCAGCACCTGAGCTCAGGTGCTCTACCCAAGCCCATAAGGTGTTAGATAAGGTCTGAAAATTATGCCCATGACTATTGTGGGTTTTGTGCTAAAATAGATAAATATTAATCCATCAATAACCCTCCAAGTTTGTGCATCATTTTTACCAAATAGACTTGATAAAAATATTGTTTCATTTTCAGCATTTCTCCATGTAAGAAAGGTGGGTGCTTCTTGATGTGTTTCATCAAAGCAGGTTAGATGGCATTTGTAGCTGAAATATTGCTTATCTTTATTGGATAAATACCTAGTATGGTGCTTCATGACGATATTAATTGCCTTTTTGTGGATTTGTCATGGTGGTGACATATATCACTAATTCGATGGAGGATGGATGAGACCTCTCCCCCCTATATAAAGACTCCCTTTATTTCATTTTAATTCATTTGAAGTCTCTCTCTAACATTTCTCTCAAGAACTTGGTGTGAAGAGAAATAGGTGTATAGAAGTATATTTAATCTTGGTGTGAGACATGATAACTTCACGGAATGAAGTAGAAGAATTCATCTTAAGGTAATCTCTTCCTCAACATTTTCCTTTCAAAATGGCCACTAAAGAGGGAAACAAGTAGCATTTAGTAGTGACTTTACTTTCAGACTAAGACACCTAAAGACTAGGGGTTCTAGTGGGGGGCCAGGATCCATATGGATTATACCAAGGACTAAAAGGGCTAGTGCCGGCCCACTGTAAAACTTTAGGTTACCCAGAGCTTCTACATAATGGTAGGTTTTATTTCCTCAACATTTATAGCTACTGATAGGTTGGACTCAACTTCTATTCCTAATGGCAAGTTGGCATTGACCTCTATCTCCATGGCAAGTCGACATCAACCTCTATTTCAATGACAAGTTGGCATTGATTTCCATACCTAATAGCAAATTAGCATAAACTTCCATACACAATAACAAGTTGGCATTGGCCTTTATCTCCATAGCAAACCAACACTAACCTCCATTTCAATTTGGCATCAACTTCCACACCTAATGGCAAGTATAATTGCAAGTTGGCATCAACCTCCATCTCAATAGCAAGCCGACACCAACCTCCATCTTAATAGCAGGTTGGCATCAACATCTATACCTAATGGCAAGTTGGCATCGACCTCAATCTTAATGATAGGTCAACATCAATCTATATACATAATGACAGGTTGGAATTTTTTAAATTGCATCAACTCATAATCAGGAGTCATTTCTCATAATTTCATTTCAAGTCCACAATTATATTTACTCTTTTTCATATCTCGATACTTATCCATAAGATCACGAGATAAAATTTGACTAAAAATTTGATGCATGGAATAGTAGAATTTAAAAGGTAGGGTTTTAAAGCACCTATATAAAACTTGAGTACATCTTGTTGCTTCTAATTGTTGTTCAACTTCAGTAGCCTCCCATGTATCAATAGGGTTATAAACCATCATAATCACATTAATTCATCATATGAACCCTATTCTAGTTCCCATTCAATTTATGTTTACAAATTAATGACAAGGAAATTCATATAATTAAATGCACATTCTTACTTTTAAATGTCAAAATCATCTTTAAAAGTCCAAATCTACCATTTACTTAAGGTGTATTCATTCATTCACTCAATAATACATAGTCAAATATTTAAACACATCGGTCAAGAATCATGTACCTAAGTTTGACCAATTCCTGCACTTAACATACCCATTTTTCTTTAGTTGCATTTGCCCATTTACCATATTCGTATACATGTTATATCACTATATAAATTATTGTCTACATAGTTTCGTGTAGTACAATAACTCCTATCCTTTTTTTTTTATCATGTATTTTCATTCGAAGGCTAACATTTATATTCCATGATATTTATTTTCATTTTCTTCACTCTAGACTTATTTGAACAAACCCAAAATCAAGTTTCATCAACAATTTAACATAATTGTTCCTTCGATAACCTGTTTTCCCACCATTTCCTAAAATGGCTTAAAACACTCAAGCCTTTACCTTTGGATTTCTTTTCCATTTTTGTTTCAAATTTCTAGCATAGATCAAATAAGACACCCTAACAACACACCATTACAATTAATAAAACTCAAACCCAAGATTCAATACCCTTTTGGCCAAAATATTATTCAAAAAATCCATGGGTTTTCCTTTTTAGTTTCTTATTTATAACGTTAAGTGTGGGTGATGTTAAGTGTGTGTTTGGGTGTTGTTGTAACTCTTGCAGTTATGGTTTAAGAAAAGTAGGTTTAAAAAAAAGTTACAAATCATAGCTTTTCTCAAAACTAAGTTTTTACCATAATTTGAGATAAAAAAACAGATTTAAACAATGAAAATCAAATAATTTTTGAATTTATGGTTGGTCTAAAAAAATCTTCAACAACACTTAACTAACTCTGCTAAAGCAACTTTGCAAATGTTGTGATTAAATTGGCAAGTCGGCGTACAAAATCCCATAAACCACTTTCCTGAATAAAAAGGTCCAATTTCCTGTTCTATTCTTATTAAAAGTAAAATCTCTTATACAAATTTATAAATCTTTCTTGTAATAAAATTTCCTATATATATGCATTTATTATTCATTAATCCCATAAACCACTTTCCTGAATAAAAAGGTCCAATTTATTGTTCTATTCTTATTAAAAGTAAAATCTCTTATACAAATTTATAAATCTTTCTTGTAATAAATTTCCTATATATATGCATTTATTATTCATTAATTTATTTCTCATATAGTACCGGCCTATGAACCGTGGTTAAGAATAAATATAGCTTTGAGGGTTAGATTTTCTTGAAAACATTTTACATTATTGATAAAGTATGAATCATCGATAGCACTGTTAAGGGTAGATTTTGTCTGCTTTTTTGGCTGCTAATAGTTCAGCTCAACTCTTCTAGCCTGTGGTTCTTCTTTTAACTCTTAAATCTTTATTCATGAAAAAAATACAACTTATCTTTTCTCAAGTGTTTTCTCTTTTTCTACCACCTATTTAGCTAACAAGCTCTTTTTTTTTTTTTTCTTTTTTGATACTTTGCAAGCAAAACCTCCAGCTTGAAGACTAAACACCAAAGATGGACATGATGTTTGGTATCTTAATCTCAGTTGATATAATCCACACTTTTTTCTAGGTGTGTCGATGCATCGTTAATGAACCTAAGGAAGCAGCAAAGAAGATAGCAGAAGGTGTTAAGGATCTCATGGCTTAAGACCCACCAGCGTAACCATCGAAGGGATACTATGACCAGCTTAGTGCCTCTCATCCCATGGATACAAAGCACTAATAGGTCCTAGTTAATTAATATCTTTAAAATTTAGTTGCAATTTAGTCATTACTGTTTAAGTTGTAACTATGGGGCTTTTCTTTGGTTCCCTAAATTTTCATCAAAACTTTTGCATTGAATCAAGTTAATTTTCATATCAGATTTATTTAAATATATTATAAAATCTCATTCAGTAGCTTTCTTTCTTATCCTAGTGACAGATAAGTTCAATATCAAATAATGCATATATATGTGACAATACACAAGATATACTAGATGATAAAAAAACACTCACATATTGTGCAGATAGGCCATAACATTTACATCTATGTAACAGATGATTTTCATTAGGATTGCATAATCAACAAATTGGTAGTCAACATTAAATCAAATTGTAGATAGGCCATTTAAGGAAGGAAAAAAACATTCTGACATAAAGAATTTCAAGTAGTCTTCATTACTTAGAGTAGAAAATCAGGTTTTTCTTACAAAATTTATCAATCCACAAAAGAAGATCAAATAAGAAGAATAAAGTTAGAGCCATACATCTTGCTTTTCATAGTTGAATTAAAACGAGTAGAGAGATATAAGATCTCAATATCATAACCAAACATGACTACACTCTCGACTTGACACTAAACTGGTCTGAATGAAGCAGTAAACAAGAACCATAAATGAATCCCCTCTGACTGTTTGAATACAAAATCATCACAATGAATATCAAAAAAGAAGTGATATAAATACAAGTAGCAACTAATCCTCCATGAGAATTAGTAATAACTAGATTGGTGACACATGTTACGCCGTAGGTTGTCCAAAAGTTTTTAATATGCAAAATAGATGTTTAAGCAATAATAGTGTTTTTAAAGAAAACAAGAAAAACTCGATACTCGGGTCATTAACTTGACTATATCAAATAAGATTGAGAGATCTAAGAATTTGATTTAGACAATAGGCAATGATAGCAGACGAACTATAAAAAAAAACATTTGGCAACAATTAACTAAAATAATAAGCCACTGATATCATACCCGCGAGAAGAAGAAAGAAAAAATCACTTGAGACTCACCATCACTCCATTGTGGACATCACCCACCATCAAAAGAGTTTGATGAGATGGTACAAACTATTAAGTTTAAAGGTCATGATTTTCCTCAAGATTGTACATGCCTCCACTTAATGTATAAGATTGAGTTTTACTCAATGCCTCATAAGTATTTGTGGTGTTCTAATTTTAGGCATTTTTAGCTAACAATTCTAGGTACTTTATTGCTTCATTAGGGTCTTTATCTTTAAAAGTTCCATTTCACATAAATTTCATTATTTGTCTATTTTTAGGTGTTAAACATTCATAGAAATGTGAAATTAACTAATCTCCATATTTCAAAACCATGGTGATGACAATTATTAAATAAGTCTTTATATCTATTCCAAAACTAATAAAATGGTTCTCCTATTTATTTAGTGAAGGTGATTATTTTTCTTTTAAGAGAGGTTGTTCATTGAGAAGGAAAAAACTTTTTTAAATTTTTTTGTTGCATTTCATCTTGAGCATGAATATATCTTGACTTAAGATTTTGTAGCCATGTTAAAGAAAAATGAAAAAACTTTAGTATGATAGTGTTCATGCTACAATTTAAGTCATTATATGTGTTACAAATCTCTTTAAATTCTCTCAAATGTAAGTATGGATTTTCTAAATTTAATCCATAGAAATTTAGTGAAAATTGAATGATACCTGACTTAAAATTAAAATAAAATGTATCAGGAGGGAAAACTATACATGATGTTGGATTTATTCTTGTTAAATTTATATAGTCTATAAGTGCTCTAAGATGATTCTTATTATTGTGAAGTGACTGATTATCTTTTTTAGCCATTTTTTCTTAAGAAGATGAAGATTTCCTAGAAAGTTTACCATAAAATATGTGTGACCAAACTTTCATGCAAATGTAGAAAGGAAAGTGAGAAAAAAAAAAACTAAAAGTGAAAAGAAAAACAAGAATAAAATTTATAGTTTGTACAGTAATTTACCTTCCCAATAATGACACCAAAAACATGACACGGTCAAATAATTGATGTCTCTTTCAAGTGCAAGAGTGTCAAAATAATAAATAACCAGGCAAGACCAAGGTCACTTCATATGAAAGTTAAGGATACAAAACCAAAAATAATAAAAGAAACAAAGTTATAGAGATCTAAAATATATGATATTAATGTAAAGATTTAATAAAGATAAAACAATTGGATAGGTTAAAGGATCTAATAATGGTATTTCAAATAAGTGTAGTCCAAACTCTGTCTCTTCACATAAACCCCAATTTTAATAATTAAACAAATCAATCAGTCCTTTAAATTATGAGATATGCCTATTTTACAAACTTACATTTAAAACTGAGCGTTTATCATAAATTAAAAATATTTTATATTATCAAACTTGTTATTATAAAGCATTCTTAAGTTAATGAATTTAATGTTACTTTAAGTGTAATATAATGATATAAAACTTTATTAAAATACATTTTTAAGTACTTATTAAGCTGTCAGAAATTTAAAGAAAATGGGTTAGGGTTTTAACTGAATTGAAGAAGAAGAAATGTGAGGGGAAGAAAGAATTGTTAGGTTTTAATTCCTTTCCAAATCACCGACTAACATTCTATCAGTAATTTTTTTATCAATTTGACACGTTAAAAATACCGATGGAATTTCTAACGGAATTTTTTTATTCAGTTGCAGTTTCCATAAGAAATTTTATGTCGATAAATAACAACAAAATATTTTTTATTAGTAATTTTGTTGTTTTTTTTTTTCAATTTTCTAGTAGTGTTTGTATTTTTCTTACACACACACACATAATGCATTAAGTATTCAAATGTTTTCCTTTTTATACATGAAAAGTGGTTTTTTCTTCTTTTGTAAAAAATCAGAACTTTCTTTATGATTTTTAGCATTGCAGCTTCAATATAGCATTCCAGCTTCTAGAGTTGAAGAAATTGCTTCATGTTCTGAAAGAAGAGAGAATTTTCTAGTCAAAATAATGTCGGTGATACAATTAATTGGAAAAGGTGAAGAGTAGGATGCATTAGATATTTTTATATAAGGAAAAAAATTAACCTTTCCTGTATAAAAAGGAAAATATAAAGCTAAAATCACTTTCCTGTATAAAAAGGTTCAAATTCATGTTCTATTCTTATTAAAAGTGAAATCTCTTATACTACTTTGTAAATCTTTCCTGTAGTAAAATTTCTTTTATATATATATATATATATATATATATATATATATATATATATATATATATATAACTCATTAATGTATTTTCCATATAGTACCGGCTTATGAACCGTGGTTAAGAATAAATATAGCTTTAAGGGTTAGATTTTCTTGAAAACATTTTACATTATTGATAAAGTCTGAATCATCTACAACATTATTAAAGGTAGATTTTGTCTGCTCTTTTGGTTGCCGATATTTTGGCTCAGCTCTTCTAGCATGTGGTTCTTTTTTTAACTCTTAAATCTTTACTCATGAAAAAAAACATATCTTTTTTTTTTGTCGAATGTTTTCTCTTTTTCTACCACCTATTTAGCTAACAAGCTCCTTTTTTTTTTTAATACTATGTAAGCATAACCTCCAGCTTGAAGACTAAACATCAAAGATGGACATGATGTTTGGTATCTTAATCTCAGTTGCTATAATCCTGGTTTCCACACTTCTTTTCTTGGTGTGTCGATGCATCGTTAATGAATCTAAAAAAGCAGCAAAGATAGCAGAAGGTGTTAAGGATCTCATGGCTCAAGACGCACTATTGTAACCATCGAAAGGATATCGTGATCAGCTTAGTGCCTCTCATCCCATGGATACAAAGTACTAATAGGTCCTAGTTGATTAATATCTTCAAAATTTAGTTGTAATAGAGTCATCACTGTTTAAGTTGTGACTATGAAGCTTTTCTTTGGTTCCTTAAATTTTCATCAGAACTTTTGCATTGAATCAAGTTAATTTTCATATAAGATTTGTTTACATATATTATAAAATCTCATAACTTTCTTTTCTATCCTACTGATATGCCAGATGAGAAGGCATACCCAGCAACAAGTTTTAAGCAGGAAACCTAATACACATTTTGTTAGTAGGTGAAGAAAAAAACATTCACGTATTGTGTAGACATTCACATAGTATTACCATATATTTTTCAAGGCTTTAAATGTTGTCGTCGCTATAGAAGTCCAGGGTGAGTTCTGCGGAATCATCTCTGACCTCCTCTAATGCATAACTGGAAATAGGAAAGATGATTGATAATATCAGAACAATTCAACAATGACAACCGCCGATTCCTTCCTCTGAAGTATTGAAAAGATAACTAAGAAATTCGGAGGAGTGTTTATGCATGGTCATCACAGAGCAATAAATATCATATTAAGCTCTAACGTACAAAAATATCAGAAGAAGCATAATTTATCTCTAATTCCTATAGAACCTGAAAACTGAAGTATAATTGTGATTAGCAAACGCGTTTTCAATAGCAGAATACTGTGGGAACTACACAGTATGTTCATTTCCTTCAAGGAAAGTGATTGCAAAAAAAATAAAAGGGTCTCGAACTGCCAAAAGAAAATGTGACTACATTTAAAATTGAAACCTTGGAAAAGGAATCCAATCAAGAATATTTGGTGCTGATATAAGAAAGTATCCCACAGAAGAGATACAAAGACCCGTATAAGCTTATGCAAAAAATGCAATGTTTGAAATTATGTGCAGTGATCATGATCAGAAACCAATACTGACACCATGCAATCTAGTGCTTAGAGAAGAACGTATACTCCTCGTGGAAGTACGACTGCTTTCGGAAAAGACAGCAAAAATCAGCAACTGATTCCAAATTTAAAGTGAAGTGAGAATCGACGAGATTTAGGAAGGGAAGATTGCATCACATCACACCATACAGTTCTTAAGCTGAACTTAAAGTGTTTTTCTCCTTTAATCAATAAGCATGTTACAGAGAAATTAAAGAAACACACCTTGCTGCAACCGACTCCAGATTTATCATCCTGTTTGGTCACTTAAACACTGATTATGATACCTAATGCACCTAATAGGATGAGAAACTTTGGCCTGGAACTGAGCACTGGTAGATTGCTGCCTGAAGGAAGTCATGCGGGGAATAAACACTCAACCTAAGGTCTGTGAAGTTATGATACAACAACAACGACCAAGAAGCCTCATCCCAACGGCTATTCTGTGAGATCATAAACCATCTGTAGATTTATGATCAAGATGGAAAATAAACTAGAGAAATGTCTCAGGCATGCTTCATTAATTGGTAAACTGGAAATGATATCTCAACTAATTATTAACAAGAAAAACTAAAAGTGCTCCGGGATTCACTATGGAGCTAGACAACTTTTACTGTGGGCTCAAGCAGTATTTCTCGCTCAAGATTTCCTTCTGTCTCGCAAGAGATTTGTTTCTTTTTCTTCTCATGCTATGTGAATGGACAGAAATATTTTTCCTCTTTTTTTCTTTGTGGGCGTAACTCATTCTCCATCACATTTCCTCCTCCTTTTTTCTGACTTTTTTACCGCTGTAATTAGGCTTCGTTTGTTTGTTGAAAAGTAGTTTTTTTAAAAAAAATAGTTTCCTTGAAAAATAAATTTCCAGAAAGTGAATTCTTTTCCGATGTTTGGTAGTGTCATGAAAAATAAGTTGGAAAACATTTTCCAGTGTGTAGTTATGTTATGAAAAATCAGCTGGAAAATAGTCTGTTAATGTTTTATTTTTTTTTCAAGTTTATTAAAATAATAAGGAACAAATCTTACAAATTAAAAAAGTTTAATAAGAATGAAATTGAAAAAAATATAATGTTATAAATTATCTCAAATAAAATAAATAATAATCAAAATATTAGAGATCAAATCTAACAAATAAAAAAAAATTGAAAAATAATGAAATTAAAATAATAATAATTACAATTTCATAAATTATTTCAAATAAAATAAGTAGCAATCAAAAGAATGAGGACTAAATTTGATAGATAAAAAATTTCACTTAAAAAAATAATAAGAGAAAAGCAAACAACAATCATAAAAATGAGGATCAAAGTTAATATAAAAATCAAATTAAATCAAATTTTAAGGGATGAAATTGAAAAAAAAAAACTCAAACAAAATATATATCAATCAAAAGTTTGAGGATGAAATTTGATATAATCAGCAAATAATATGATATTTCTAAATTTTTTACAACTTCTAGAAAGTGTTTTCCGCTAAAATAAAAGAAAAACACTTTTCTGGAAATCAAGCCAAATTTTCCTTTGATTGGAAAGTGTTTTCCGTTGATGAATTATCCTAATAGCAAACAAACACAAGAAAGTTTGGAAAGTCGTTTCCAGGAAACCACTTTCTGGGCAAACAAATGCCCCCTTAGTGTCGTTCAAATCAACATTTTCTTTCCATGAACAAAGAAGAAGAGAGGAGAGGGAAGAACATAACAGGCAAGGAAGAAGAAGAGATGGGAGGTGAATCGTAAACGGTTCTTGTTTAATTTCTTCCCCCGTGCCTTTGGATCTTTGCTCCCATCTGCTGCATTTGCTCTTTGTATTGATCTGTTTGGTTTTTTCATTTTAATTTTGTTTTTGTTTAGATATGGCAGTCATAGGTTTTTTCCTTCTTTGTTGAGGAAAGTTATTGCTCTCGTATGCGTTGATTTGGATTTCTTCTTCTTACTGTCTATTATGGGGTCACAGTACTTTGCGTTTCATCATCTTTGTTTGTGTGTCTAGGTCATTTTTAGGGTGTTAATGGTTGTGGAGTTGCTTCTTTGTCTTGCTTTATTTCTTTACCTAGGTTTATTTTTATGTTGATTTATTTGTCTTGTTCTATGATTAAGGTACATCAAAAGGAGGTCAATTAGATATATCTTTATATTTGATAATTAATATAAATTACTTCAAGTAAGCACAATA
>Ga0325403_1006470_pt1 | contig 11149 bp, 4 predicted proteins | sample PopdelMetagenome_19_FD_205665 | JGI IMG/M metagenome (GOLD analysis project Ga0325403, IMG submission 205665) | Populus deltoides microbial communities from Bellville, Georgia, United States - Xylem-PdKOR-R4 | ecosystem: Host-associated > Plants > Phyllosphere > Stem > Wood/Secondary xylem...
ATTACTGGTTCAAGTGTTCTCTTTTTGGTTCTCTTGGGTCCTTGGAGTTTCGTAATGCCTCTTCTTTTCGCTTAAAAACAAATTAGTCTGTATGAATGGCTGCAAACACCATATGATGTCAGCAATTGGGGCTCCAGGAAGGTTGGATGGAGTTGTTTTTTAAAATGTTTTTTATTTGAAAATATATTAAAATAATATTTTTAATTTTTTTTTAATATATCAAAATCATATAAAAACATAAAAAAATATTAATATAAAATAATAAAAATTTAATTTTTTTTAAAATAGTTTAGAATATAAAAATAAACACGTCTGTCTCCAATTCATGGTTTATGAGTGGAAGCGTCCGCACAATGTCATGCTACCTGTACCTTATCCAAGGCAAAGACAAGCACGGGGAGACGTAAAAAATCGTGGGTGGGCTGGCCTCAAATTAAAAAAAATATATATATATATATATATATATATATATATATATATATATATATATATAGAGGTACATTCATACACTATGAATTGCTAGAGTTGTATAAAAAACTATTGCACTGGGTCTCGAGGATATAATTTATTATTTTTTAAAGAATTTATTGGTCACGATTGATTGGGGATATTTTGATTTTTATATTTTTTTAGCACGATGTAATTATTCAATTATTTTTAGAAGCAATTTTCAATTAACCGTAGGTGTAAGTGTTTTTGTATTTTAACTTTTTCCAGCGTAATAAAGTTACTAAAATATCCTCAAATTACAAATTCCTTTAGCTAACATACATGGACATTCTTGTTTTTTCAAAATTTTTTTTTTTATCCATGAAGTTCTAAGAGATGCTTTGGTAATTATTATTATTATTATCTTCAAAATTTATTTTATTTTCTAATTTCATCACTCATTGTTTTATTTTATTTATTTTTTTATACTAGATTTGATCCCTATTATTTTAATTATTATTTTTTTTGTTTTTTTAGTTTACCATGATTGAGAATTTTACTTTGTGATTTTTTCGGGTCTATCTTCTATAGAGTTACTTAGTCTTATGACCTGAGTTATGAGTTTAAAAAATTAGCTCAATTTAGGTTTTGTTATTTTTTGGGTTTTTTTTTCTTTTTGAAATTGATTTATTTAAAATTTTATTTTTCAACATTAGGCGATTCAGCTTCAGCCTTGTAAATCTTATTGCTTTCCTTTCTATAAGGTTATCTTAATCTTATATCCGAAATCATGTGTAAGTTAAGTTAACCCGAGTTGACTTGAGGTTTTTTCCCAATATTTTTCTTAATTGATTGTTTTTAGTTTTTCTTTTCATTATTTTATTTGTTTGAGAGTTGACCTTCATTGTTTTATTCAATTTCTTCTATACGGAGTTATTCTAACCTTGTAACTGATAATAAGTTTGACATGCTAACTATATTCAAGTGTTTTTTATTTTTTTGTGAATTCATACTTATGTTTAATTTGTTGGTGATTAAGTTTCAGAATTTATCTCTCGTTTTTTAATTGTAACATTGTTATTTATTTTTTGCTTTGTTATCAAATAAAATTATTGAGATTTTTTAAAAATATTTAAAGTATATCTTTCAATAATATTAACAAACCTTATTTTTTTTATTAGTTATTCTTTTTTTTATATAATTATATAATTAAATTAACAATTAAATTTATTGAAACTAATGGAATCAATTTCGTAACAGAATCCCATAAATTTTTCGTACTCTTTAAAAAAAAACTATCATCACATTAGTAGCATTACTAGAATATTTCTGACAGATAAATGACCAGTCTATATAGTATGAGTTTTTGTTTATATTAAGTCTATGCTTTAGAACTTATATATTTCTGAAGCTGGGAATGTATTTTGATTTACCATCTTAATACCCGAAGCTTTCATGCTGCCCCATGGCCTTACTTTCCAGTCAACAAGGTTCCCAAGAAGCTACACTACTGGAGAAGAAATCAATGCCTGTTTTGCATCACACACCTGGTCCAGAACTGCATGTTATTCCTGGCTAGCAAGTTCGTCAAATTATATAATTTTTGTCCATAGACATAGGCAAGTTCTAGAATTTACTAGGTTTTTTTTTTTCCCTGCGCTACGTTTGTATTATTTTTTTATAACCTTATAAAAACATAAAAATGTTAGAATGAAAATAATTTGATGTATAATTGACAAAACCTTTTAAAATATTGCGGCGGTAGCATATTAGATAACTTATTTTTAAAAAAATATTAGATAACTTATTTTTAAAAAAATATTAAGATATTAATAGCCTGGATTCACCCATACTTATCTAACCTGTAAGTTAGGATATGAGCCCGTGATAATTTCATGGAATCAAAATCAAACAAATTAGAAAACTCAATTCTAATTAACAAAATATTCAAGGTCTACAATAAAAAAAAGGGTTCAATTAAAGGAAAAACCCAAAAAAATAATCAAGCAAACCTAGATTAGCAGCCCGTGCTATACAGTGACCCGGATTGAATTGGTTCTAGCATAAAAAAGGATGCTAAGGTGATGTTAGTATATTCAAAGAAGAAAAGAAAATTTGAGACTCGAGTCATTGACCTGACTAGATTAATTAAGTTGAGTTAATTCAATAATATAATTAAAAAAAATAATAAAGAACGAGAAATAAAAAGACTCGAGATAACCCAAGTTATTTTTAAAATTAGTAAAAAGTCCTACAGAAAGCCAAAAAAAATTTATGGATCTCAATCTTCAAATAAATCAAATGTTGAAGAATGAAAATGAAAAAAAAAACACGAGTTAAAAAAAAAGAAATGAATTTTTGCCTTACGCTATGCCGCGGGCTAGATATTTTTGTTTAATCTTGAAAAAAATGAAGATGGTGACATATTGGACACTATTTTTTTTAATATTGAACAATCAATTTAATTTAATTCAAGAAAAAAAATATTTAAAACGAAGATAAATCTAACAAATAACAACAAATAAAAATAATTAGGATAACTCGGGTAATTTTTAAAATCAATGAGAAATCCTATATAAGGAAAAATAAATAAATAAATAAATAAATTATGAAGTCCAATATCCAATCAAATTAAATGCTTAATGAAGAAACTGAAAAATATGAGTTTTAAAATAAATAAATAAATAAATAAACTAGGGTGAATCTCCTATGCATGAGTTAAACTTTTAAATTCACAACTTCTTAAATCCTAGACCCGGGATCAATCAAGAAACTCAATTAATATTGAAAGATGAAATTAAAAAAAATTAATTGAAAAAAACCTGGCAAGACAAATTAAATAGCAATAAAAAAAATGAGGATAAAATTTGATATGTTAATATAATACATGAGAATGAAATCATAAAAAAATCAATTTTAAAAATCATCCTAAATAAAATAAATAGAGATCAAAAGAATTGAGACCAAATTTAAAATTAAAAAAAATAATGGAGGAAAAAATTGAAAAACAAATTTAATTCTATAAATTGATTGAAATAAACAAAAATAACAATTAAAAGAATATGGATTAAATCTTAAGGACCAAACAAACTAAAAGGATGATGTTAAATGTTGCAAGGCTAGGCGTGAAATCCAAGGAAGAGAAAGAAAAAGAAAGAAAAAAAAAAGAAAGTCAATCGCCGTCATATCATAGGTCATATAGTAACACGCACCTTTTATAAAGGTTTTAACCACCGTGTGGAATTAGATAACAAAAAAAAAAACTTGTTTTCTACCTGCATGATCCACCATATAATCTGTTCAAAGATGATAAGGTGCAACGTTTCATCTCTTGTTCTCTGCGCTCTCATTGGCTCTTCTCATAGTCTCTTGGCATAATTAATTCATGGCCAAGTCTAAGAAAAAATCATCGGTGCTGCGGTTTGCCCAGCGTGATTATGATTCCTGCAAGACGCACCCTTCTTCATCAAATGCCCAGCGAACTTTGAGACGAAGTGTTTCCCCACATGGACATCACTCCTCTGGTCCATCTCGGTCCATCTCACCCCCCTCTGTCCCTCCACGAACAACCATTACTCTTGCAGATGTTGTTCTTTCCAATTGTGAAGCTAGGGTTCGCATACCGAATCGAAAGAGGGATATCTAGCGCACACCCCCAGCTGCTCCTCCATCATCTTCCTCTAAGCCCTATGCTCATCCCTCAACCTCCCTTGTCTCTATTAAACCACGACGTGGTCCCTCGGTTGAGGCTGGTTCTCCGAGCTCACGGTTTGGCGCTGGTAACCCGATGGTTGGAATTGCTCCTTCGCTGACTCCCCCAACATAAGGCCAAGCCTCTTTAGCGAACCTTGGTCCTTCGACGTCTTCCCCTCTACATGGTACTGCTCCTTCAGGGACCCCTGGGATTTCTCCCCCTCACCACCATCCAGGTTGTTCTCCTCTCTAAAGATCGCCTTGACACTGCTACCGCATTACCTCCACGGAGGCAATACTTGACAAGGAGCAAAGTCGGTGCCTCTGCTTTTGGCATATCAGGATTGTTTGGAAAGATTGGTCCTTCCAATAGCTCCTCCTCGGCTGATTCCAGAATCCAGGGAGGCATAGTTTCAACCCCATCCTCCTCCCTTTGATATATTATGATATTGCGGAATGGTGGCCAAGGACTATATCCTTGTGTTTATTTAGGTTTTTTAGTATGGTATTCTGGTGTAGCCTTTGAAGGCATGTTTTTTTATTGGTGCAGTCATAGTTCTGCCTGTTGCTGTGTTGTTTTGTATTGCTAGTTTGGGTTGTAGGATGTTGCTACTTATTCTGCTAGATGCTTTCTTGCCTGCTGCTTTGATGGCTGGGGCCTGTTGGTAGGCTTGTTTCTTGCTCTGTGTTTGCTCCCCCAGCTCTTGTTGCTTTGTTTTGGGAAGCCTGTTCTCTTCTGGGAGGCCTTCTTGGGTCTGTGGCAGTGAGTGTTCTGCATGAAGGTTGCGTTGGTCTGCTTGCTTGTTGGGTTTATTGTTGCTGGCTTCAAGCTCTCTTGGGCCGGTTGCTAGCTGGCTGCCTTCTGCAGCTGTTGTCTTCGGCTGTAGGTTGCTGCTGGATTGCTGGTCTACTTCTAGGTCTTACTGGTTGTGTTGTTTGCAGGCTTTGTGGCCTGCTGGCCAGATATTTTGTTGCTGTTGGGTGTGTGCTTGTGGCCCAGCTGGTTGGGTTGGTTAGACTCTATTGTGTGGGGTCTCATCCTGGTGTGCCCTGTTGTGGGGCTTTGGTCCATGCACTTGGCTTGAAGTTAGTAGTCCATGCTTGATGTTGGCTCTAGGGCATCTGTTCCCCTTGGTGCTGTCATTTGGAAATCAGTTGGTCCAGGCTGTCTAGGCGCTGGTTTGCTGTTTGGTGGCTTCTGGTTCGACTTAGTGGGGGCATGGTCCTCATGGCTTTTTAAATTTTATTCCCTGCATGAGGGATGTTCATGTTATTTGTATATAGGAACTTATTCACTTTTTCAAGGGTGTCTGTTCCCGTTGATCTTACTATGGTTTATGCAAGGGAGTCTCTTCCCTTTGTATGGATTTGCATGTCCTTTTGTATTGCTGGTTTCCAGCTTGTACTACAAGCTTGTCTTGCTCTTTTTGATCTATACAATACTTACATTTGATCAAAAAAAAAATGATAAGGTGAGGTACTTGTTGGCACATTCGTTCCATGAATGCGTCAACAACTATATTTTTTTAATTAAATTATTGAATTATCCTTGTGACCACATAATTATTGTAAAAAAAAAAACCCGATGTGAAATAACTAATATACCCTAAAGTCAAGCCTAAGAATTTCTTCCTTGGTAACAGAGTAATCACTCCATTCATGGTAAAAGAAATTATCAAGGGTAATCCAAATGTTAAATTTTTTTTTTTTTGCTTTGAAGAATAATAAAGTAATCTAATTGTTTAAAAATTATAGAAAAACTAAAATACCCAAAAAAAATTCTAGAAAGAAAAATGAACTCTATGAAAAGATTCTTTTACCCTTCGAGTAGCTCTTTGGTTTTTTCAGTGAAGAGAAAAAATATTAATTTACTATTATAATTCATAGAAAACAGAACCAAGTGTACAATACTTTGCTCACACCAAATAGTTTGTGTTACGCTGTTTAGTTTGCCGGCAGGTAATGAACTGACTATACCTCTTTTCTGTTTTATTTAGGGATGAAAAGTACAAGCAAAACTTTAATCAAATATCATTTGCCCACAGAAGCATTCCCAACCCAACAACCATTGTATGGAGCCTGAAAGTGAAACTGACGTAGGAATTCGTAGGAATAACTACCTCTTTGTCCCAACTCCAAAAATATGCATGCATTTCCAAGGTCTTCTATGAAAAAACTACTGATAAAAAATCAAAAAGCTTATATATATATATATATAATTAAATAAATTGAAAATTATTCATACCAATAAATACATAAAAAATATATTAATAATAAGTAAAGGCTAAACTTGAAAAATCGAGATATAAATATATATTAAGATAACAAATATATGAAAAATGTATTAATGATAGGTCATATACATTATCAGATTTAATAAAATTTTGTATCCAAAAAATTATTTCTCATTTAATTATACGATAATAAAACACATAAGAGTTTTTTGTATTAAATATTTTTTAAAAGGAAATAAAAACCAGAACAAACACGTGTGATTGAGATAGCTAAAGTAGATCATTGATTAAAAAAATGGTAAAATTATATTTTTTTTAGTTTTAAGTTAAATAAAAAATAGATAATTAATAACAAAGGGTGAAATTGTATTTTTTAAATTGAGATAAAAAAAGCACTGAACAACGAAAAAGAAAAAAATAGCCAGATGATGTGACTTAACCCGTCAAACCTGCGATTCAGATTATAAATTTAATAAAGTTCAATAAAGTTTTTTCTTGAATTTATATTTAATCTAATTATAAAATAGAAAACATTTGAAAAAAAAAAAACCCAAACATGTCGGTCAATAGCCTAACATGCTTGAATATTTGAAAGGAAAAGCCCAAGTGTCTGGGCCTCCAACGCCAGACTTGCATGCTTTGGTTGGTTTTAGTTTTAAAGGGGTGGATGAAATTTTGAGAAAAGAAGAAGAAGAAGCAAACGCATGCTAAGGCAAACGACATGTTGCTTGCTAGCTCAAATTTTGACAATTACTGTGATGACCAAAAAATTAGGACAATGAGTTTTTTTTCTTTAAAATCAATTTTTAAACCATTTTAACCCAAAACTACCTTATCAAGATCTTTAGAACATCTATAAAACAATTTATTAACTCAAAAAAACTGTCTAAAAACTCGAAATCAAATTGAGTTATATTTATCTTTCTTGACTTAGATATGTCGCTTTAGGCAACATTGAGACTCCAAACAACGACATTCAAACTTCATTCATCTCATGAAACTTATGAACACCAAGACCAATCATTTTGGTAGTTAGAGTTTGCATGAACAATGACTTTTTCTCTCAACACTGCTATTTGAACATATTTGTCTCTCTTTTATTAAGACAAGGACTAAAAAATTATAAAAATAATTTTTTTACCACAATTGAATTGCACAAAAACCTAGGAAATAAAAGGGTATAATTTGAAAAGATGAAGGACCAAATTGAGTTTTTTGCAAGAACTTTGAAACCTCAACCCTTTTTGGTGTCTTTTCCACATTGATCCCTATTCTTTCAATCTTGATCTTGGTCAATATATTTGAATTAATTGTCCTTTAACTTGGCCACAGAAGAATGTAATCACCTAATAAAAAGTTTAAGGACCAAAATAAAAAAATAGAAAACTTTTCAATAGTAAGTCCACAGTTAAATACCGAATGTTTTAGTATTTTCCCATATATTTTAGTGTTTTCTATAATTATTTATGATCAAAGCCTCTACAAAATCAAGCAATGTCACATCTGACGACAATTGCAAATTCAACAACACCACCACAATTGCTAGGAGAATTGATAATATCATGGTCAGTCCTTTTCCATTACTGTTGCTTGTGCACTCTTCCCCATTGAAGAACACTTTTGTAGGAAACCTATATCCAGCAGCAATATTTACTCCAGCTATACTTTTCTTAGTGGTTGTTATTTTTGTGTTTTAAAAATATTTTTTTAAAAAATATTTTTTTTATTTACTTAAAATTAATATTTTTGTGATGTTTTTAGATCATTTTGAATTGCTGATGTCAAAAATAATTTTTAAAAAATAAAAAGTATTATTTCGATATATTTTCGAGCAAAAAACATTTGAAAAAAGTAACCATAACCATATTTTTAAATACCTTATTAGTAAATGAGATCACAACTTGTTGTTTCCTAAGAGCCCTAGGATCCCTTTATGGGTTGGCTCAGGAAAGTTGAGTATCACCCCCCATTTTTATACACAAAATGTTAGAGTTTAAAAAAAAGGATCATCATGCTTATATTTCAAATGTACTTTTTCTATATTGTACATGAAGTGTTTGATGAAATACAAAGTTTTAGTTCTTTTTAATTTTTAACAAAAATATAATATTATTTTAATGAAAAAGTTATAATATTAATATCTCAAAGGCTCTTTAGTCATTAAAATAAATATAATAACAAACTTATAAATAATTAATTTTTTATTTTTTTAGGTGCAAGAGGTTGAGGATGTAAACTTTTATTTAATACGCAAACTCCAAGATATAAAGTATAATTTCTCAACGTACAAAGGAAAAGTGAACACATGATCACACTATAGAAGGATTTTTTGTTGTTGTTGTAATTCTCCCTTTTTAATCGAGTCTTCATTCCTTTTATTATAAATTTTTAGGTTTTTTTATAAATTGATTTTTTTTTCAATTTCATCTTTCGGTATGGGGTTGGTTGGGAATTGGACTTCATGTTTTTCCTCGATTGGGTGATCTCTGTTTCATGATCTAAATCGTAAATTTAAAAACTTTACCTGAATTAACATCATTATTTTTTTTTATTAGGCTTTATTTTTTAAAACTATTTTTCACTTAATTTTCATCCTTCCAAGTCTTTTTTTAAAATCAGGTTTCATGATTTTCTTTAATTTTCTTTTTATTTGGCTATCTTAATCTCATCACTAGGATCGCAGGTTTGTTAGGGTAGTCGCATTGACTTAAGTTCTTTTCTAGGTTATTACTTTTTTAATTTAATATTTTTTCAATTTTGTTCTTCAACATTGAGTTGCTTTAGAAATGAAAATCGTTATTTTTCTTAGTTTGTCTTGTATTAGTTTATCTCATTTGCATAATCCAGGTCACAGGGTTTGATAGGGTTGCTCGGTTTGCTTGTGCTTCTTTTTTTAGTGATTTTTTAAAATCGAATTTCTTTTAACTTCATGCTTCTGCATCAAATATTTTAGGAATTGGGCCTCATCATTTTTCTTATTAGCTTTCTCTAAGCTTATTGTGGTCTCATGAAACAGGATGTAGATTTTGCATGCTCGGTCAAGTTTATTTGGGTCGTCTTTTTCTTTTTTTCTTTTTCTGATTTTGATATTCTGTATTGGGTTGGGTTTTAACTAAGCTCCATCGTTTTCTCCTTTTTGTTGATGATTTTTTTTCTTTAGGTTCTCATGAGTTTTCCTTAATTGGTCCATTCAATATCGTTGCATTTAACCAATAGACAAATAGTCAATTGCTTTTTCTTGAAAGAATCAGGGAATGATTTTGCACAGTCAATGTAAAGATCACTCTTTTTTTTTTTGTCACTCAATTTTTTTTTTAATATGATCTTTTTACATTGACTTTATTTAGTATTGAACTTGACATTATTTTTTTGTTGCCTAAATATAGGAATCCCGAGATGTTAGTTGACACATGATTAAAATTCAGTTTTGAAAAATAAAGTTCAATTTTATTGATTTAAAACAATTAAAGCTTGAGGGACCAAATTTAAAATTGAAAACAATTATAGGGATTGGGGTCAACAAGCAGTGGAAAAAAGACTAGTATATGCATTGCATGCACCAACATGTGAAGAAAGCCAACGTGCTTTGGTGTTGCAAGTGTCTTCCTCCGGTGTTGTAACACCGCCTTCTTTGGTGGCAATGGAAAAGTCTGAAGGAGGTCATCTTGGTGGTGCAACATTTTTTTTTTATAGAGGTTTGTGAAGGATCATTTTTTTTTTGTTTTTTCCTTCTCCCATCTCTTTTATTTCTAAAAAATAATAGGGGTATTGTCATTTTAATTTTATGTCAAATTTGTTCCTTATTCATTTGACTGTTATTTATTTTTTATGTACTTTTTTAAATGTTTTTTTTTCAATTTCATATTAATTTTTTTTTTCAATTTAATCTTTTAATATTTAGCTGGTTGGGGATTGAGCTTCATAATTTTTTTTTGTATGGGGTTATCTTAGTTATATGATTTGGTCTGTAAGTTTGGCAAGCTGCTCATGTTTTTTTTCATCTTTTTTTTACTTAAATTGGATTTCTTTTTTTAGTTTCACCCTTTTAACATTCGGTTGGTTTGAAATGTGAGATTCATAGTTATTTTCAAATTTCTTTTTATAGAGTTATCCTAGTTATACGACCTGAGTCATGAGTTTGAAGAGTGAGCTCAGGTTGACTCTAGTAATTTCTTTCGGTATTTTTTAAATTCATTTTATTTTTAATTTTGGCCTTCAACATTTAGTTGACTAAAATATGGATTTTGAGATTTTGTTTACTTGCTTCTATTAAGTTATTCAAATCTCATAACATAAGTCTTGGGTTTTCCGGGCTAATTTGGTTTGACTCGTTTTTTTTTTAAAATTGTTTCTTCTTTTTTATTTTTATTTTGTCCTTTAACAATTAGTTGGTTGAGAGCTGTGCTTCATAATTTCTTTTTCAATTTGCTTTCAATGGGATAATCTTATTCTCATGATTAATGACACGACCAAAAGATTGATATCTTCTCCCAAGTGCAGGAGTGTCGAAGTAATAAATAACCCGGCAAGACCGGGGTCGAACCACAGAGAGGTTAATTGTATAAATTATAGTTAACATCAACACAATAACAACAACAATAATAGTAATAATAATAATAAAGAAGAAGAAGAAGTTGATGAGAACTTTGAGATGGAAGATTAACGTAAGGATTAAACAATGATAACAACACATGTCAAGGTTAGAGGATCCACTAATGGTATTTCAAACAAGTATAGTATAAACTCTTATTATTCAATTGGAAACCACACACAAAGGAGGTTCCAATCAGATT
>Ga0325403_1006471_pt1 | contig 11149 bp, 9 predicted proteins | sample PopdelMetagenome_19_FD_205665 | JGI IMG/M metagenome (GOLD analysis project Ga0325403, IMG submission 205665) | Populus deltoides microbial communities from Bellville, Georgia, United States - Xylem-PdKOR-R4 | ecosystem: Host-associated > Plants > Phyllosphere > Stem > Wood/Secondary xylem...
TTTTTTTTTTTTTGCTATCTAAATTGTTTATGAACTTATCAACTCCAATAAATTATGTTATAATAATTTTTACATAATTTAATTTAACTCATAAATTAAACAAGGAATTGAAGATTTGACCTTTTAGACTAAATTTTTCATAACTTAAATATTGTTTAATGTTTAGAAATGTTTTAGCTACACCCACAGTATAACGCGTCCAGTTAAGTGGCTAAAATCATTATATTGCAAGTTGCCGGACATCTGGGGATGATTACGCGCGTCACTTGGTGATTTATTTATTAATTGAAAACAATAATAGCAAAAAGGGCACCGACAAATAAAATGAAACATGGAGGAGGAGAGAGATCAAAAGGGCAAAAAGGGAAGTACAAGTGGTAGCATGCTCAAAGCTGGGGTAATAAAAAAACCAAAATACCGATTAAGAAAATCAAAAAAACCAAAAATAATCACCCCTACTCAAAGCCCATGAAACCTACCTTCCACGTTGATGCTCGACCAGGTGCCGCTGCATGCTAAGTTTCATTTCCTTTTTATTTATTTTTTTGTGTTTTAAGAATCCTTTTTAAGAAAATTAAATTTTTATTCACTTATTTTTTTTTTGTGTGTGTATATATATATTGTTTTGAAATATTAATATAAAAAATAAATTTAAAAAAATATTATTTCAATATATTTTTAAATAAAAATTATTTTAAAACACAACTATATTATATCAAAAATAAATTTAAAAAATAAAAAATATTATTTCAATATATTTTTAAACAAAAATTATTTTAAAAAAATCTATTATAACGCTTACAAATACAATGCATCGGTTACGTTAAATGGGTGACTCTTTATTTAATCAATGTTTTTAGTACGTACTTGGCAAATGACAAGGATGTATAATACATACGGACTTGTGATGTTGTGCAGGCGCGCGCGCGCGCGTGTACACACGTACATATGTTTACTTGTTGGGCGATTAATTATGTATTAAAAAGTGCTAAAATAGAGATTGGATTGGAGGTGGGCCAGCGTACAGTTAATTAACTGGTGTCTTGCACGCAAAATAAAACAAGAGGTCATGGGAAAGAGCAAGGAGTTCGAGCCTCTCAACTCACGTGCTATTGGTTGCAGGTAGATCCAGAGGGGGTGCTCCGCTTCACCGTTAACCGTAAGAGATACATGGATCTATCTTGAATTTAATGAGCATTAAATCATAACTCATTTGGGAATCTTATTCTTAAAATCCTGGATTTGATCTTAATTTCTAAATTATATATGTTTCATTTTAAAACAAATCATTTATTCTTTTTTCTTTTGTTGTGTGTTTGCTTGCTATTTTCATTTTCATGGAATAATAAGTTGCTGGCTGGTGTTTTTTTACTGTAATTACACGTGTTTTTTTTAGTAGTCACATGCTTTTTATCTACAATTATATATATAAATTGAAAGACTAATCTTCACATGAGTTAAAGTTAATTGGAGGTTGTAATGTTCCTTTCACGCACACATGAATTCCACCATGCACTGCTTATTCTATTTTTATTTAAAAAATAATTTCTTTTTATTTTTAGCTACTCATCCACCCTGTGAAATCAATTAAATCATACGTAAAATTAAATACTATTTAAGTTAATTTTAAATATAAATTAAGCAAAAAAATCATGCAGAACAATTTTCTACAGAGTTAATTTTAAGTAATTAATGGAGTTAGAAGAATTCAAAGTTAATCTGTTAAATTGAATTGAATTTAAAAGTAATTTCATACAGTCTAGATAATTTTTTTAAATATAATAAAAATAATAATCAAACCCACAGCACGTAGCGTACCGGGGCAGGAAAGGGATGAACAAAGATCCTTGGTACCAGAAGCAAGTACGTGAAGTGTTGCTTCTACCCCACCCCCCACCCCATGCATTGCTTCTCGCTTTTAACGTCTTTGTTTCTTAGAGATCAAAACAAAGACATTCGTAAATTCTCTATTCTCTTTTTTACAAGTCTCTAACTAGCTAGCAGCACACGTTAAGAATTTTGCTCTATTTCAAATACTTTCAGACAGATACAATTAAAAAAGGGTCCGAATATAATTTTATATATATATATATAGGAAGACCAGCACGATAGAGCAGGTGCTAATAAGAAAATAGGCAAAATAATAATAATAAAAAGATTAAAACAATTAATTTCATTAAAAAAAGAATTAAAACAATTAAAAAAGTGAATCTAGAGAGCTAGATACATACCCAATAATGAGATATTAATCTTAATTGACATGTTAGGTGGCCAGGGCAATTGAAAGTAGTTTGGTAAGGTGCACTGCCGGTCAGCAGCATGGAGAGTGTTATAGTGGTTATTTTTTAAATATTTTTTATTTAAAAATATATTAAAATAATAATTTTTTATTTTTTTAAAATTATTTTTTATATCATTAATATATAATTTGAAAATACTAAAAAATTATTAATTTTAAATAAAAAAAATAAAAAATACTTTTGAAATGCTGGAGCTGGCTAGGTCCTTACGAAAAGGTCAAGTCAGAAGAGCTAGAAAGGGTCAATATTCTAGGGTGCTAGGGTTTTGTTCCTTACGATGGGAAGCAGCCAGGAGGCGTAAGAGAGGGGCATTACGGCATTGTTGGCGCTAATATCAATCACAACTTGCTAGCTGATTACCAGCAAACTGCATGGGGCCTCGATACCTGGGGCCTCGATACCAGGACAAGCTAGCTGTTCCCGTAGGAAGGGAGGGAAGCAAGAACCACCACCATCAACACCCAGTCTCCACCCCGGCCCCATGGTTCCCCAGCTAGCTAAACGAACCATCGTTGGTCACCATCCATCTTCTTTATCGGAACCCACCATATAAAGCCCTTTTCTTCATCTTCTTTGGCTCCCTTTTGTTTTTTATGTAGGCCTTAGCCTATATTTCACAAATCAGATTAACTTTAACCATTTTAGATCGATATTGTAGACACGTCTCGTTCAATGGATGAAGTGGAGGACGGGTTTGGGCAGGTATTCTTTTCAAGTGACATGATCTCTATTAATGTAATGTTATTAGCTATCCAGGGCATTACCGGGGAAAAAAAAAATTCTTGCGGACTTTTTCCTGAAAAATAATAGTACGTACCTGCATGCATGATGTATGGATAAGTTGAGTGAAGAGAAGGAAGGGTTTGGGTTGATATTATTTAAGCCATGGCATATTTTTAGAAGATGGCATTAGAAACATATTCTTAAAATTAGCAAGAACCTAAAACTGCCAAGTGTTATTGTACAATCATGTACGGTGGTGGATTGTGAGTAAAAACATTGCGAATTATTATATTCTTCTTTCTTTTCTTCATTTTTTTTTTTCTAAAAAGGACATTTAACTTCTTTTTTTATTTCATTTGCTCATACTGTTTTAATTTATGATTAGATTTAATAATTTATTTTATTTTGTTATCTATTTATTGCGATGTCACCCAAAACATTTTGATATTAAATTGAGTTGATGGTTGATTTTACAGGGAAAAAATCAATTTTATTATTTATAAAAAAATTAAAAATGAGAGAACGAGATTGAAAGCAAGGGAAAGATGTAGCCTTTTTCAACCCAACACTGTTTATTTAGCACCTATAGTGGAAAAAAAAAATACCTTGAGAATTTTCTCAATTTCTATTTTGGTCTCTTCCGTTTGAGAGTTATACGTTTTCATTCAAAACATTATTATGTTCATGTTTAGGCCATTATTTAAGAGAAAAGAGAGAAAATTATCGGGAAAAAAAAAGAGGGAGAGAAATTGGTTATCCATGTCCGGGCAAACAAAAAATTGCTCATTGTGCATAAGTTTCATTCAATAAAATGAGTTTTATTACTATTTTTCTTTTTTTTTTGTTGAGAAAAGGTAAATTGGCAACGGGAGGAATTTTTTTTCAGTTTGATTTTATATTTTTAGATCAATTTTAAAAAATTGGGCTGACATTTTTAACTTAGAAGGCTAATCTATATGAGATTTACTAACATGTTGTTTAGAGTGTTTGATTTTATTTTAATTGAATTAAATATATAGTGTTTGATTTTATTTGAATTGAATAAGTTGAATTTACATGTTTGGAAATATTATCCTTGTTACTTTCATTTTATTTTTTTAAATGTTTTTTTAAGGTTATATGGATATTTTGAAAAAGTTAGTTTTAATATTAAATTTTTTTACTTTAAAATTGTAAATTAAAGATGTAGATTATTTATTTATTTTTATATTTTTTTTAGAGATTAAATTTCATTTGAAATTTAATTTTTAACACTCAAAATAATTTAAAATATACAATTTTATTAAAATCTTTAAATTAAATCTAACTCATGGAATTACAAAAAAGCGGTAACATGAGAGTGAAAGTTGCATTCATAGAAATACCAGTACCAAATCTAAAGTATGTTTGTTGTTTTTTTTATGTAATTTTTATAGTTGTGATTTTAAAGAAGTAAGTTTTAGAAAAATATTTTTAGTTGTGGTTAGATGAATTTAGATATGTGTTTGGTAAAATTTACGATTGAAGTTTATGGACAGCAAAAAACATGTATAAAATGTTTGATAGAAGTGTGGTTACATTTGTTTTTCAAAATGTTTTTTATTTTGAAATACATTAAAATAAAATTTTTTATTTTTGAAAAAATATTTTTGATATCAACGCATCAAAATGATCTGAAAACATAAAAAATATATCAATTTAAAGCAAAGAAAAAAATAAAATAAATTAAAATTTTTTCAAATATGTTTTTGAAACACAGAAATAAAGAGTATTTTACAAAACTCAGTTAAAAAAAATATAAAAATTAGTTTATAAAAAAATTATTTTAAACTCAATTTTTTTTAATGAACTTCACGTATAAAACTCAATTTAGTTTATTATCAAACATTTTATTGTATTTATTTATTTGTTTCAATATGAATACAAAAAGGGATGAAAAACAAACACATGAGTGAGATACGGAAGGAATAATAGCAGTTGACGAGGAAGAGAGGACCAGACACATCGCATGCCACGGTCTGGTCCCCCTGAGGTGTCATTAATTAGTTAACGCCATATGGGTCAACATAATTATTGTTAATTTATCATTGTATTCTAAACAGAAGTGGTAATTAATTGTTGGACGGGTACCATGATGTTTCTTCTTCTTCTTCTTTTTAGATTTTTTCAAGTGCCAGCCAACGACACCCATTTGGAGATTTTGATCCATAAAAGAAATACAAACAAAAAGAAGAAGCGATAATTAACTAGAAAAGCAAATTGCAGATGATAATCCTTTTCTTTGAATTCTGCAATTTGGAATCAATCCCTTGTAGCCAATGTTAAGTTTTCTGTTGTTTAACTTCAACGAAGATAAAGGAAAAGAAGTGATTCCTTTTATTTTCTTGCTTGCTTGGGGTTATTTCAATAATTCAAGAAGAAACGAATGCAGCTGTATCTATCTAGTGTTTGCCACAATTTTTGTTTTTGTTTTTATATATTTTTTAAAAGAGTTTTTGATTTGAAAAAATATTAAATTGTTATTTTTTAATATTTTATAATGATTTTGATTCATGAATATTAAAAATTTTTTAAAAATTATCTTTAGATATTTTTATAAAAAAGAAATTAATTTTTTTATAAAGGCACCAATCATCGCAGACACCTCTTATTATTTCATGCACCAGAGGTTCATCTACCGAGAAGAGAAGAGAAGGGAAGGGAAAGGGCACCACAGTCTCAGACACACCAAAAAAAAAAAAAAAAAAAAAGAGAGAGAAATAATAAAGGCAAAAGGACAACTCCTTCCGTTAACCAGAGCCAAACATTACTGCATTTAACCATCCCCACCACCCCCACGCTGCTATGCTACCATACAAACACTTCCATACTTCATCAAATCATCCCTCCTTCCTTTCATTCCAAATGTGCCTCCTCCTCCTCCTCCCCCTCAAATCACATGTTCACGCTCTCTCTGCACCGTTAAATTCTCCGTAGTTTCTTTGTATACATACATTAAACGGGGAACCTTAATATATATAGCCCCTAAGGAATTACTTCAATTTCAATTTAGTTCCAAACTATTTGATTTTATCAAATAAGTTATAAACCTTCCATTTATTTGATTTGATGTTAGTGGTAGTTACAAGATTTTGTCTAACTTTCATGTGCTTTTCAAGTATCTCCATCCAATGCATGGAAATAAGCTTCAATATGATCACTAACATGTCATTGTCCATATCATCGACTGTATTTAGAGTTAAATTAAATAAACAAAAAGGTTTAGGACTAAATTGATAATATGATAATATATCAAGGACTATATTTACTTTAAATCTTTGTCAGATTCCTAGCATGCTTCCAGTAATAAACCTTGAAAAGCCCGGCAAATAAAACATCTCTCTCTCTCTAAACTCTAGCCTTAAAGCATTCTGATCCTATAGATTTAGCTTCCCAAATAAAGGAAGCTAAGCTACTAGACTCTCTCTCTCTCTCTTCCCTTGATATTTAATAGTAATTTAAATAAATATGCTCACAATGACATTGACAAATGAGCCATTTTTAGTATAAAACTAGCACTGCTAAGTGTAACAAACTATCCCTTCCCTCGTGAAGCCAAACCCAAACCCAAACCCAAAGCTTTCACCTTTTGCTTCTTTCTTTCTGTTTCTTTTCAAGATTTACTTAGCACACAGAGCTAACAAAAAAATAAATAAAAAATGAAGCTTTTCGGCTTCTGGACTGCTGCTGCTGTTCTTTGTCTTTTTGGGGAATGGGAGGTAAATGGGATCTTGGAGATCAATGAAGAAGAGCTGTTTTACACTGAAACTAATGCTTCTTATTATAATGAATCTAAAGCTGTTTTTGGAAATAATGCTTTGTTGGTTGGCCTCACTCTCATCAAATCAGCTGCTGCTAAAGGAGCAGGTAATTTAACTTTTAAAGATTGCTTCTTTTCATTTTCAGAAACCGAAGTTTGCTTCTTCTTCTTTATTTTTTTTAAAGGAAAACTAAATGCCGCTTTTCATTTTCCTATGTCTTACTGATATTGATATGATTCAACTTTCAGTATATTGTCAGATTCTATTGTTTTTGGTTTCTGAGTTCTTCGATGATTTAGATTTGTTTCCTCCTTATTTATTTTCTCTTTTTCTACCTAATTTTGCGAGAAAAAAAGTAAAGAGGAAAGAGAAAAAAAGGAATTTAAATATTACTTCTATCTTTGCGAGGAAAAAAATAAATAAAGGACCCCATTTTGTTTTAATTTTGATATGATATACATATAGGCAGAGATGCATTTTCTATGTTTTCTTTGTTATTTGACAGTTCTGTGGGCACAGAGAGACATTTTTGTTCCATCCTCTGTTGTTTGACTTCAATTTCTTTACTTACTATCACAGCAATAGCAATGTGGTTGGTATTGTTGATAATCAAGATTCAAATTTTCACATTTTTTTTTGTTGATATTCCCTCAAATCTCTTACATTCAAATTTATTAAAACAAATGTTGTTGTTAGTTTTTAAGAGCTGTGACATGAAAGATATTTTAATGTATTTTGCAATGATGTTTTGTCTCGTATCTTGTCCTAATTATCATCTGTCAATCTTGCAGTCTGTTTGGATGGAACATTGCCTGGATACCATTGGCATCGTGGGTATGGTTCTGGGGCAAATAGTTGGCTTATTCAATTGGAGGTTTGTAACTATTAATGTTAGAAATTGTATGCTAACATGTAGTCTCTTGCTTTTGCATAATTTTTCTTACATAATCTTGAAGTCATAATTTATGGTCTATATTTTCAACTGTTTGGTTACTTGTTTCGGCTGTGAGCTAAACCTTTCATCATTTGTGTAGATGATTAATTATGTGTCTTGTTACTGGCCATTGGGCAGTTAAAAAAACAACACTCACAAGATGACATTGCTTGGAAAATAAAAATAAAAATAATTACCTACGTGAAGGAATGTATATGATTTTTACTGCAATCGGTACTTGGATTAAGAATATTTATCTGAAGCTCTTGATATTGGATTGTGAGCCACTAATATATAAAATTTTTCTTGGTAAGTAGGTTGACAACCTTGAATTAAATTCTCTTAGGATTTGCTGACTTAAGCTACTTAGTCAGCTGGCTATGCAAGTTTCACAGGCCCCTTTCAATTGACATGGATGACTTTGTTGAAAATCTTGTGCAGGGAGGAGGATGGTGTAATACTGTCAGAGCTTGTGTTTACCGTAAAAAAACTCGGCGAGGTTCATCTAACTACATGGAAAAGCAGTTGGCGTTTACAGGAATACTGAGCAATAAACCTGAAGAAAATCCTGGTTTAGCCTTAACTCTCAAATACTTTAAAATACCTCTTTATTTGTCGCATTTGACCTTGGATGCATTATTGACATGGGGTTTGCAGATTTTTTCAACTGGAACAGAGTAAAACTCCGTTACTGTGATGGTGCCTCTTTTACCGGGGACAGTGAACATAAGGTTGGAATCTTGCCATTTACTATAGCATCCCTTATTATATTTTTGAATTTAACACATTTTCCATTTATATGAGTTGATTGAAAGCTCTTAAACTAGCATCATGAAAGTTATGACTAATCACGTGAGCTCACATGTTAGAATCAAATGATTTTGTTTTAGGCTGCACAGTTGCAATTTAGAGGACAACGTATATGGTCAGCTGCAATGGAAGATTTAATGTCCAGTGGAATGCGCTATGCCAATCAGGTTTTATATCTAATCAGCTTTCAATTTTCTTACCGCTATCTTTTCTTGATTCTTGCAATAATTTTGTTATTTTTTTCTCAGGCTCTTCTTTCTGGCTGCTCTGCTGGGGGTCTAGCTTCTATTCTACACTGTGACGAGTTTAGGGATTTGTTTCCAAGAACAACTAGAGTGAAATGCCTGAGTGATGCTGGTTTATTCCTTGATGTGTAATTGCTTGTTATCTTGACGCTCTTTCTTGTTTTCCTCATTTCTAAGAATTGATTTCTCTTCACTTAGCACCTAACTTATCCGTTCTCATTTCCTTTTGGAAATTTTAGAGTTGATGTTTCTGGTGGGCGCACCTTAAGAAACGTATACAGTGGAGTTGTCGGCTTGCAGGTAGTATATTGATGTCTAACTTTTGTAAATTTAGCTATGTTTGTAGTTCGAAGATTTTGAGTTATGCTTTTACTGAATGCCAATTGTGGTATTTTTCATACTTCTCTCAGGGGGTGCAGAATAACCTTCCACGTATATGCACCAACCACCTTGATCCAACTTCTGTAATCATTTTATTTATCATTCTCTCTTGTCTCACATCTATCTAATTTGCATGTATTATATAAATCTGAAACTCATCCATCTTTCTGTGATTTCCTTTTTATTTTAGTGCTTCTTCCCACAAAACATAATCGGCAATGTTAAAGCCCCATTGTTCATTCTCAATACAGCCTATGATTCATGGCAGGTAATAATCTTTTTCCTGTAAATGTGATAATGCACGAGTCTTTTATTGTTAGCGGAGTAGTCCTTGACTAACAAACTACACGACTTAACTTACTGTTAGTGGAAGATTTTATAAGATCACCGAAACTCATATTTATCATGTTTACCATGTGAATTCAGATCCAGTCCAGCTTAGCTCCACCATCTGCTGATCCCCATGGCTACTGGAGCAATTGCAGAAAGGACCACTCAAAATGTTCTGCATCTCAACTCCAATTTCTGCAAGGTACTTTATATTGTAGATCAATTTATTTAATATAGGCCACAAAACATAACAGTTTCAGTATGCTCATTGAGGCATTTTCATGTGTTTCTTTGTAACAGGATTTAGGAATCAAATGCTAAATGCAATAAAGGGCTTTTCAAATTCTAGACAGAATGGATTGTTTATAAATTCATGTTTTGCTCACTGCCAATCAGAGAGGCAAGATACATGGTTTGCTGATGATTCTCCCGTCCTTGGAAGCAGGGTATGTCTAATCAGACCTCATAATTATTCATCAAGGTTGCTTTGATCTCGAAAAGAAACAGAAAGGAAAAACACAAGTTGTTTTGTAGCCCTTTTCTTGGGGTTCCTCATTCCTGCTTGTATTTTTTAGAACACTAGCAGTCCCTGTTTGATTAATCTCTCACATGATCAAAGCTTTCAAATATCTAACTGATGTGGTTGACAATGTGCAGCCTATTGCACTTGCTGTTGGAGATTGGTATTTCGACCGTGCAGGCGAGAAGGCTATTGATTGTCCCTATCCCTGTGACAACAGCTGCCACAATCTGGTTTTTAGATGAGTCAAATTTAATCAAAAGGGCCATCTTTTTACAGTCATCTTATTAGATATATCCTCATTGTTACTGTAATAGAACCATCCGATTCAATGAAATTTGGTAGAGGACAATAACAAGGAAGGGTGTGCTGAGAAATGTAAATTTATCAGCAAGCCTTTGTATTTGATGCAGCACATCTTGTGCATTACATGTTCAATTCGAATTGTAATATTTATATCAATCAGGAAGTCCATATTTTCATGCCGATATTTTTGACTGTGTTTGAGAAAGGTTGGCTACCATCCCCACTTTCTCTTTTGACTGTGCTATGATCGTTTGTCAGCTGGGCCAGTACAACCTTTTTGTCGTGGAAGCGAAAAGATTGAGCGCTGAATTTTTAAAATAAGAACATTTTGAGCAAAACCACCTACTATTTTGGGTTAATATCATTTTATCCCAAATGATTTTGATTTAAACTAGTGAACAGAAAAATGTTAAGTTGGTTAAAAAAAAAAAGAATATATTTCTTAAAAAATTGAAATGACAAGATTTTTTTTTTCCATTTTTTAGAGAGATATTGTCAGAGGATTTATCACACATTAAGGAGCTTTTGTTTTGAATTTTGAAGAAAATTGTTAAATACCTTACTATAATATTTGGTAAATAATGATATAAGAATTCGATAGTAATTGGATTACAAAAAGAAAAATGATTGAAATAGTTAGATAATATTATGAATTTGATTATTTGTAAAATATGTTATGAATACTCCATTCATAATATTACTATTACCATTATTAATTTATAAAATATCTTAAGAGATAAAATGAGTTGAGATTATTTCTTAATAGATAAACTAAACTAAGTTTATAAATTAAATGTTATGACTTAAAAAAAATACCCAGC
>Ga0325403_1006472_pt1 | contig 11147 bp, 3 predicted proteins | sample PopdelMetagenome_19_FD_205665 | JGI IMG/M metagenome (GOLD analysis project Ga0325403, IMG submission 205665) | Populus deltoides microbial communities from Bellville, Georgia, United States - Xylem-PdKOR-R4 | ecosystem: Host-associated > Plants > Phyllosphere > Stem > Wood/Secondary xylem...
AACGGTATTCTGATTGTGTTTCGGTGTTGTCTTCTGCTGAAACAAACAAAACAGATTGGTTTTGTAAGAGAGACAACAAAGCATGGGGAATGAAAGGACGATCCATTATTCAATGTTTGCTTAAATGGACGATCCAAATGGGTTTCACAGATTTCTTTTCAGAAATCAATTAACTGATCTGGGTGTTTTCCTGTTTGTTAAACTTGTTTACGTTAGAAAAGTCAGTGGGAAAAAATTGGCTGAATGAAAAACACAATTCAGTTAAAAACAAAAATGTTTTGATTTTCAGAAAAATATTAATTTTGAATGGTATACACTTGGAAAAATGCAAATAAAAATAAAGTAAAATGACTATATAAATTTGTTAAATTACCATTAAAAGTAAAATTTGTTAAATTTATATCCTTATATTTTTATTATCATTTCATTATTTTTTGTAATTATCAAGTGGATTCCAAGACAATTCAGTATTTTGATAAATATAAAATATTATCTTAAAAAAGATGGTCGGAGTGTGCAGTCAACTTGCTGGTGCGTGGGAGGTGTTCACGCTCTTCAAATAACACATGCAGTGTGCCCTGTCGACAAAACGTTGACTTCCAGTGTGGCATTCGAAGTGGCTCGTCGAATTCTTTCTGGTGATGCGGCGCGATTCAGCAGAGGTGCAGTAGTTGAGTTCTAACTGTTTTTTTCTTCTACTCTCTCTTTTCTCTTTCTTCTCCTTGAAAATTTTTAAAAATATCTTATTATTTATTAATTATATCAAATTTGATCATTAATCTTTTGATTACTATATATTTCATTTTGAATTTATTTTATTTTATTTTTTTCCCTTAGAATTTGATTTTTATGTCAACTTTAGTTCTATTTTTTATTGTTATTTGCTTTTTATCATTTTTTAATTAAATTTTTTTTTATCTATCAAATTTGGTTTCGTTTCTTTTCATTATATTTACTTTATTTGTAATAATTTATAAAATTAAAAAGAAAAAAAATTCAATTGCATCCTCCTTCAACTTTTTTATATATTCAATTTGGTTTTCTTTTTTTTTAATTGCTATTCATTTTATTTGAAATAATTTATGAAATTATAATTGTTTTTTCTTCAATTTCATCATCTTTTAACCTTTTTATCTGTCATATTTGGTCTCATTCTTTTAATAAATTAAAAAAACATTAATAAGTTATTTTCAATAGCATAATCAAATATTGAAAAGTGTTTTTCAATTTTCTTTTCCATGACAGTGTTAAACATAAAAAACTAATCAACTTTCTAAGAATTTACTTTTCAAGAAAACCACTTTCTAAAATGAAACTATTTTTCAGCAAATAAACAGAGCTCTTTTACTAGATGTGGACTTGTGTTACGCCATGGTACCAAACTATTTTTTGCATAAAAAATCATTTTTAGGTGTCACAAATGCATTTTAAAGAAAGAAGAAAAATATGTGACTTGTGTCATAAACTCAACTTGATCAAATAAATTCATTTTATTTTAATTAGATGATAAAAAAATAAACAATGACAGTAGATGAACCAAATTAAAAACAAAAGTGATCACGATAACCTGGGGAAAAATAAATTTTCAAAAGAGAACAAACAATGTAACTCAGTTTATCGCCTATTAAATACACAAGGACAAAATTGGGTAAAAACATTACCTTAAAAATTTGGCTGAGTCAACCCGAATTAGCATGTCAAACCTGTAACACCAGTAATTAGGGTCGAGTCAATCCAAGTTATCTCGTCAAACCTGCAATCTAAGTCATGAGATCAAATAACCCGATATAGAAAAAAAATAAAGAAAACCACAAAGTTTTTTTTAAAAAAAGTACTGAAAAATAAAAAAGAAAATAATTAAGAAAAAACAGAAACAATGTCAATATGTATTAACTTTTCAAGCTTGTGACATAAATTATTAGACTAAAAGAAACCTATCTGGAAAAAACCATGAAACTCGATTCTCAATTAATCAAATATTGAATGATGAAATTGAAAAAAAAAATTCAATTATACAATAGAATTAAAAAATATATATCAATTAAAGTAATACATATCAAAATTGAAACAAAAAATAAATTTTAGTTTTTATTGACGGGAAATTGAAAAGAAAAATTAATTTAACAAAAGAACCTTAAAAAATTAAAACAATCAAATGAATGGAATAAAAATTGAAATAAAAAATAAAATAATTTTTTAATTGAATTAGCAAGAGGACATCATAGCGCTTTCAACAACACAACAAAAAAGTGATTTTGGCTACTAGAAAGCGTCGCATGCACCGGATGAATGGCTTAGGCACTTCCCACAAGCTGATACATGTGATGCATGCGTAAGTCGTTTCTTTGTCTTTTTATTTTTTTTGTATTTGATCAAATATTAAATTGTTTATTAACTAATTTGATAATAACAAAAAAACTACTTGACACTATTTTTAGATTTTTTGCTTTTCAAGATTTTTTAGTCATTTTTTTGTGCTCTGTTTTTTTATTTATTTTATTTAAATATCAAATTGCCCCATAGCTAACCTAATAATAATGAAAAAATCATTATAAAACTATAAAATACCCCTTCATATTATTTTTAAGTTTTTTGCTTTAGAATGTATTTTCATTTTGCTTTTAAAATGAAAAGACTTGTTTATGTTCTATAAATTTAATAATAATTAATAAGCCTTATAAAAAACTTCAATACTCCCAATAACCAATTTTGATTCTTCTGGCGAGGAGTAAAATCATGAAAACACTATTTCAATTAACCAGAAAAAAGTAGTGAGATGTTTTTTTCCTTTTCATTCATAAAAAAATGTAGCAAACATTGAATAAAAGTGTTTTCAAACTTTAAACCAAGACATGCCAAAAATATTTTCAATTAAGAGGATAATTGGGTAAATAAGCACGCACACAATAATTACACCATTTGATTAAAAATATAGAGAATTTCGAAATTACAACTCATGTCTCGATGGATCAGATACAATGCAGTTTCTGTGTATGTGAAAAGTTTCACATTATAACAGAAAAACATTCAAGACTCCCAGGTAAGCACAGTAATACAGCACACCATGAACTTTTTAGTGCAATACAGAAAGCAGCAAGGTGACGATGATGAAAGGTATTAGCTTTCAGAGCTGTAGGATGCTTCGCCTGCTGACAAATTCTCTCTCTGATGACGCTTCATCTCCTCATATGCCCATTCAAGACCGGTGCAGTAATGGAGTGGCGGGTTAAATCTGCTATCATTCATATCATCTGGCAAGAATGCACCGTTCTCTATTAGAAATTTGACTGCTTCTTTCTTCCTTTCCTTTGCAGCACGGTGAAGTGGTGTCCCTGTGAAATGTGAAAAAATATGTATCAGCTACCACAGTTACAGAATATAAATTGAGACGAGAAACAAAGGAGGACAGAGAGGGAGTTAGGTGCTTGAAAACTCTCTTCCATGAGTTGAAGATACTTACAACCACAGGCACCCAGGGTTCTAGCATCAATATTAGCACCGCGAGCGAGCAATTCATCCATAATCTCAAGGTGACCACCCTGAGCAGCAAGGTGGAGCGCGGTCAGGCCTTTTGATTTTGGGCCCCATGCAGGCACATTAACATCCATTCCTTCATCGAGTAAATGTTTCACCTGTTAAAAAAAATCTTCAATCAACAAACAATACCCATTACCCACAGTCTAATTCTTTCCACAGCTTCCTTCAGTACAAAAGCGCGCCTCTTGATATTTACACAGAAGCTTGCGTAAGTGAAAATATACACAAACACAATGATGCAAAGCAAATAAAGCTAAAATGAGAGGATAATATGACAAAAACAAAATAAAAAACTGGCTCTCGAGGAACCCCATTCTTCTATCTAATTTTCCACCCCTAGAATGGAAGAGATAGAACAGATTATTGTACCAACAACTACAGGAAAGCATGTGTATGTAGCAGATTGTGGAAGATCTAATGTAGGCATAGGCATAAAGGGAGAGTGGGGACTTTTTTTTCTCAAATTACTTCAAATGAAAAGGAGACTTCTATGGCGAAAGATCTCATCTTGGTGTTTAGGGTGCCAGCTAATTAAAGTTGTTCAATGCCAAAATAGCTACCAATAATCAGACCAGAACCTTCCAATAATTGTTCAAAATAACTAGCGGGGATTAACTAACTAATTCAAGAATCCAAACACTTTATCCTCATTGAGCCACGAATTTTTGATCTCCAATCCACTAAAATAAAGTCAGTAACTAAAGACAAGTTTACAACTTTGAAAGAAAGAAAGAACACTATTTTGCAGCTTATAAAGAAATTCCCGTCATATTGCCCTGGCAAACAACAACTCGTAAAAAGACTCAAGTAAATCTTTAAAGGGCGTCCATTAACATAAACAATATATAAACTATACAACTCCTCATCAATATAAAATAAAAACACCAGAGTCGCAACAAGTAGCAAACTTAACAAGCTCCAGAGCAAAAAAAAAAAGAGAGTGAGAAAAAATAAATAAAGCCAAAAAAAGAAAGGAAGATACAATAATTACCTGTTTGAGATCACCTTTTCTAGCACCAATATGAAGCGAAGTCCAACCTCTATCATCTCTGTCAACACCCCCAACTGACCTAAACGACCGTCTTCTCGACAAGTTACGCCTCAACGAAACAGCAACACAATCTTCCTGTGGCATAATTTTTAATTTCAACAAAAATACGCACACGCACACAGGGAGACCAAAATCAAACACAATCCGACAATTAGCGTGCGCCTGTTCTTTTTCAATCAAGTCCTCAATAAGATCCAATTAGCTTTTTTTTAATAAAAAAAAACAAGCAAAAAAGCTCAGCAAGAAAAATGCAAACGACAGATTTACATGTTCAGTTTTCAAAGAAAAGAAAATCGATTTAGCGAGAAGTTGAGTAATGATCAACACAATAAGGAGAGAAAGGATTGAGGCCGGGACCGAAAACACGAAGATTTTCACAGATAAGAAAGGCGAGAGGTGAAGAGATTATAATCATAGTAAGAAAATGGATTTTTGTGAACCCTAATTGGTATTTAAGAGGCGATTAATTTTTCAAGGAATCCGGATATGATATGGAGATTATTTACGAAAGGGAATTGATTTTTTATTCTTTGACGCCCAAACCAAGCCCTAAATAATTTTCAATATCCAGAGAGAGATAGAGAGAGAGTGAGTTCTGTTTGTTTGTTTTGAGGGAAGGAAAGAAGGTTATGCCTACGACACCCACAATCACAAATCGCGTGTTTTATATTTCCTTATTGTTAACTGGTGCCTCCCTCCAAAACGCTGCGTATTGGTACCTCAATTAAAATTGAAAAAAACAAGGGATGTATATATAGGTTCCACCGAGAATTGAACTCGGGTTACTAGATTCAGAGTCTAATGTCCTAACCGCTAGACCATGGAACCCCCCTTGCTACATACTGGCCTCAGTAATAATACTATATGTTTCATCCCAGGAGATACATCTCTTCTAAAAACACACTAATTTTTAAAAAATATGTATATTGAGTTTTTTAAAAAAAATTCTTACCCAACTGATAATATATTATTTAAGAAATAAAAACGATTTATAGCAAGTTTACATTCTAAAAAATATGTATATTGATTGTTTTTTCATTATTGTATTTTATTATACTTAAAAATTCTATTATATATAAGTATTTTTTTTTTAAAAAAAAAAAGACCTAAGTCTCATTAATGTTTTACGAGCAAGATTAAGTGCAGTATAAATTGCTATAGTGCAATAAAAACTTTTCCCTGTATAATAACAAGGAGAGAATTGCATTTTAAGAGTAAAATGATCTTTTCATTATGGTTAATTGGCATTACTAATTTGAATGAGATAAATCATTCTTATCATATTTTTATTACATAAAACAATCATTAATTTACCCTTTAAAACATATAAAAAATAACTTGAGGACAAGGGTATTTTTAACTTTTATATTTTTTTTTCACAAGATAATTACTTAACTACCCTTCAATTTTGTTTGGTTCTTAATTCATTCTTAATTCATTTTATTTTAAACTCTCCCTATAAAATATGGTTCGTTTAAGATTTTTTTATAACACACATGAAAAAAATAATTAATTAATAAATTATTGACCATATATGTTCAAGAAAAAAAGAGATTAAAACTTGAGAAACCTTAAAGTGTTCATTTGATTTTTTAAGTTTAGAGAAATGCCAAAAAGGGTAAAATAACCCTTTACAAGAAGAAACATATAGGTATGCTAAGAAAGATTGCCAAGAAAGGTAAACTCATCTCTTTAGTTTTTTTATTGAAACTCCTAATAATACATGGTGAATTGATTCTAATTCTATAATCTATATTATGAATACCATTCAATGCTTTCTGGGTCTAAGGAAATTGAAAGGAAATGAAGGAGCATTTATTTAAAAAAATTATATGTGATTTGAAGTTGAAGCTACGAGGACTTTTAGAATAATTTTAAAATTTAGATTTAGTTTGGATTTAAAAAATATATTTTATGTTCCATTATTTTCTAGAAATTTTATTTCAATTTCGAAAAATTATAATATTAGTTATGGATTTTCATTTAATTAGATGTGCTTTGAAGTTGAAGTTGTGATGACTTTTGGATTAATTTTAAAATTTAGATTTAGTTTAGATTTGAAAAATATCTTTTATGTTCCATCATTTTCTGAAAATTTTATTTCAATTTCGAAACATTATAATATTAGTTATGGATTTTCATTTAATTGAAATAATTTTAGTATTTTGAAAAAATAAATTTTCTATTGGTTGATTGAACATTAATTAATGATTTATATAAAATTGATCTAGATCTCACTTTTGAGCTCAACTATTTATCAATGCATGTTAATTCTAGTATTAAAAATAGCAAAATTGATGAGAATCCCTTTATATTATAACATAAGAGATTAGGTCACATCTCCATTAAAAGAATTAAAAGATTAATGAATGGTAGAGTTTTAAAATTTTAGGTTTTTTACATGAGACTAAACAATTTCTTTCTCAAAACTTTAATATTAAGAATTTAGGTGAAATATTTTATGTCATTAACATAGAGATTCACAAAGACAAGTCTCAAAAGAAATTAACTATCTCAAAAGGCTTGTATTGAATTTATTTTTTTGAAAAGTCTAGGAAGTCAAATTGTACATTTTTATTAGCATTTATTGTCAAAATAAACAAATCCAATAAGAATCAATACCCCAAAATACATTGAAAATATAACATCTTTAATTTTTATACAAACTTCTGACAACATATCAAGTCATGGTTGTTGAAACCAGAGCAAAGTTTTTTTACTCCTACTAAAATTTCAGTAGAGTTTCTCCTAATGTATAATAATCTCAAGTTTTGACATCAATATAAATTATGAAAATTAATATTTCATTAATCCAATTTATATGGAATTACATCCCATTAATATCTCAATTTATGTGGAATCGCATCCAAGTGTCTATTTATTTAGTATCAAACTAACATAATTCTACATGAAATACATAGAAGATAATTCAAATTTTAAACAACCTCAACCTTTTTTTTTCATCATCTTGGTCGAACCTCACATTAAGATGGAAAAAGGTTTTTCTTCTTTAATTTTTTTTATTTAATATCTTACCCAATGATTTCTCATATTAAAAACCTTAATCTAACATGAAGACATCTATTTAATTATTTATTCATTTAAACACAATTTACATAAAACTCCTACTTGTAAAACATATCAATTCTCATCAATAATTCAACCCAAACTCAAATAAGGTTCCTCACCTTTTAAACACAATAAATGAAGGGAATAAAAACAAGAAAGAACAAGTTTTATTCATTTATTTTCCTTTTCTCCTTCTATTGTAATCCACGTTGAAAAGGGCTACGATAATTTTTTTTAATGAATTTTCTCTTTATTCCTGCAGTAAAAATGAACGCACAAAGAGCAAGCACACAACACTGCAATAAAACAATGAGGTATTGTTGAATCATCAATGAGATGAAAAAAAAAATCTTGTATTTAATGCTCCAATCATTTTCAGTTCTATCTTCTCCACAGAAGAAAAATGCTAACAGGTATGACCTGTTCCTTGAAGCATTTCTCTCCAGGAGATACAGTCATGAATTAATACATGTATAGATTTCCCCACGTTGATACACCAAAGAATTTCTCCCATCATCCGCTGATGTCCAAGTTAGCAAAAAGAGTTCCTCTGGTATTATACCAAAACAAAAGGCAACTGTCTGTACGTTTACTGTTCATACGTTTTTTCTTCTCCCCCCTCGTCTCAACACAGTTTTTCCTATTGCTATTTGTCACCCACAATGCAAACTTCTTTTCTTGACTATCCTAATCAAACCATACAATTTAAAAGCAAACGAAAGATCAATCTGCGATATTTTTTGACCTGCTAGTTTTATATATTATTTTCACGGATGAGTTTGTTCAAAAGGGTTGTCAGCAGGGCATCTCTACGCTCAGCCCTGCTCTCTTCTCTTATCCTCCTCTGTTCTTCTCTCTCCCTCCACGCCTGCTCAATCATTAATCTCTCCCTCTCGAGCTTCTCCATTGACTGTCGCCATTCCTGCTCAAACATCTGCCGCTCATGAGAACGCCTTTCCATCATCTCTCTCCACTGCATCTCCATCTTCTGTTGCTGCTGCAAGAACTCCTTGAGCATTTCTTGAATGCCACCAACATTACTACCGCTTGCTCTTGGAGACTTCTCCGCTATAATTTTTTCAACCTTCCTCTTCCTAGAATTGCTTCTGACTGGCTTCTCCTCCTCACTATCATCTTCATCCTCATCTTCTTCTTCAGAGAATTCATCCGAGGATCTATCTCCACTAGTTCTTTTCATCTTTTTCCTTGACTGAGTAGAACCTGCCTCAGATTCAAGAAGTAGTCGCTGCATGTTCTTAGCTCTTTCAGTGAACACTGCATGCAGTTCCTCAAAGAACGGGCATTGTCGGCCAGTCTCAGGATCAGATGTCTCCTTTCCCTGATTAATTGCAATCAACAGTACTGATTAAGAAAGAGCACATGGTGCACGGGATGGATGAATGCATCAATTTAATATATCAATCACTTTGAACATATTTTGAAAAGGACACAAAAGACCTAAGAGACTACAATAATGGAACCATTTTGAACATATTTTGAACATGTAGTAGAAGGTATTCATTAATATTCTAGTTTTCAGACCAAAAGATGCAGCAAAGGAGTTTTTATCATGTATGCCCATATAAACATCTTTGGCTAACCAAGCCAGTGGTTGGATGGTCATTCCTAACAAGAAGTTACAATGAAGGGTTTTACTAACGAGCACCTAGAGCACTTGTTAAGGTGCATTTGTTATAGTGTTTGGTAATCAATACATGCAATTCTAATCGTTGTTGAGCCATTCACATATCAAATTTCAGTATTAAATTATAATTTTCAATGCACAATAAATGCACCTTAACTAATGCCACATGGGCACTCCTTAGCATTACTTGTAATTTTATAAGAGAAAGTTCAGTTGTATTAGAAGAATAGGTAAGTAGGCATCGTGGAGAATACAGCCTATAACTGACCTGCTTTAAACTAAACCAAAACTCACCAATGAGAATATAAACAGTATCTGAAAGAAGTTTAAAAAGCAGAAAAATCCTTCCAATATTTGAAGTTGAATTTTGAAGACGTTGATGTATAAGGCATAACATGGCTGTAAAATATCTCATGGGGAAAAAGGTAATTGAAAGCAAGGTAATACAATGGAAGGAGATTCTGATTTTTCTTCTCTCCATTACATCACATCACATCACATCACATTCTACCAAACATTACCAAAGGATATCAGGTGCTCCATGGCGAAAATCAGCCTGAAAAGGACACAAAGGTCTGCTGCAGCTAATTTGATGTTCGCATAACTCTCTCTAACTTGTTTCAGACCTATTTTACAGAAGGTTCAGAAAAGTCAAAATTTAGGGATACCAGCAAGTTCGTGATTTGTAACTTATATTGGTATCAGTTCAACATTTAATGTTTTCTCAGGGACTGAAGTTGTTTCCTTGATTAAGGTAAATGGGAAACAGGTTATCGACTATGAAACTATCAAGGTAAATTGCTGCAACATACCTACAAGGTGAAGCAAGCTAGATGCCCTTTGCTGCAGCTACTTTTAATTGATTCAAAGCATGCAACTTGTAAGTTGTAAGTAGCTGATGCACGAAGGTCACATCCTATGTAGCTAATTAGTGATCTAGAATCCCTTAATTACTAAGTACAAGAAGCCACATGTTTTGTTTTTTGTTTTTTTTCATTGTGTTGTTGTATAATTGAAACTGCGTTTGTTAGCTAGAGAATCCAATAACATCCTATCCCCTTTTCTCCATAACCTTCTGCATAGATGAGTAAAAGTGCACAGGTTGGTTCCAAATCAGATAAATAAAGGAATTTGTAGGAAGGATGTTGAAAATCTAGCATGAGGGGATGGGATAGGTTGAGGGGATGCTGGCAACTCTAGAAACAAACTTCCAATGTAACACATTCAAACTAACACAATATAACTCAAAGACCATGCTGCAACCTTTTATAGAGAAAATTTTACAAAATATAGAATTTGCTTACAGACTGCAAGGTTGTATGCTATACCAAGCAGCAGCAATTAACAGCTAAAACACAACTAGTATCCTTCCTCGTTGAGTTACTTCACAGTAAATCATTTTTTTTTCTCCATTACTTTTAAAAGTAATATTTAAAATCTGACATTGAAAAACATTCCAAGCATTTGTTTTTTCTCATGCAACATGCCCTAGTATTTTTAAATCTAGAAAAAATCGCCTCAAAACAACAAGGTATTTGGGTAACCATTCAAATTGCAGAATCATTAGACAGTCTATCATCCAAGGCTAAAACCGTCTTTTACACTAAAACACAATTGTGTCAACACCTACACTCAATCTGGGAACAGATCGAACTTACCTCCCCAAGCTTGCCTGCTCCTAAAGTCAGAGTTTTTAACTTCTAATGATCTTCCTTCTCCGTTCCTTTCATTCCCTTTTTGTTCCACCACTAGCATTATCCATGTCCTAACTTAGTTCATTCCCTCTTTTATGCATCATTTCTATGCATTACACGCTAAACTTTACACAATCATTTCAATTTAACT
>Ga0325403_1006474_pt1 | contig 11146 bp, 2 predicted proteins | sample PopdelMetagenome_19_FD_205665 | JGI IMG/M metagenome (GOLD analysis project Ga0325403, IMG submission 205665) | Populus deltoides microbial communities from Bellville, Georgia, United States - Xylem-PdKOR-R4 | ecosystem: Host-associated > Plants > Phyllosphere > Stem > Wood/Secondary xylem...
TGTGGTTGATGCTTTAATTGCTATTTCTGGTCTCTGGACACCATTTTGATTACTTTTTTCATCATGTTGTTAGGTTATTTGGATAGGAAGACTTGAAAATTTGACTACTATAAACGTTTTCATGTTTGCTATATCAGGCAGAGCATGATGAGGTGCGATGATTTTTATTTGAAAAAAAAATATTGGACCAGTTTAATTTGCTTCATTTCTGCCATTAATCGCTTCCCCAAGGTGGCAATTACCTCCAAAGCAGACATTGATTAAGGAATGGGTCTCCAGTAAGGACTCTCAATGTGCTATCCTTTGTATGACGTAGAAGTTTACTTATCAAATCTAGCTTAGCGGGTTAATACGACGGTTCATTGATTTGAAGTTTGATTCGAGCACATTTTGTTTTTTTTAATTAGATAGTGAGTTTACGTTGTAAAATTTATATAATTATATAAATTAATTTGTAACTCAGGTAACCTAACCAAACTTGAGTGAGAATTATAATCATGTCAATTATAATTATTTTTTTTATAACTGTTTAAAATGATATTGTTTAAGTTTTTTTTAATTTTTTTTCAAAAAAATATCATTTTATTTATAAATAAATAAAAATAATGTTGTTTTATGATAAACTTGGGTTGACTTGTTGATTTGAGGGTTGACCTGGCCAACTTATAATCCGTTTGTTTTTGTGTTTCAAAAATATTTTTAAAAAAATAAATTTTATTTTTATTTTTTTATTTGCTTCAAATTAATTTTTTTTATATTTTCATATTGTTTTGATATGCTGATATCAAAAATAAATTTTAAAAAATAAAACAGTATTATTTTGATATATTTCTAAACAAAAGTAATTTTAAAAAATAACCGTCACTACAATACCAAACAAACTTTTTATAAATCAAGCTTTGAGATAAATCTCATAGAAATGAATCCAATTAGTAATTTCTAAGGACAAAATCACATAACCTATCGTCATTTGGGGATAGAATCGGGTTAATTCGTTGATATGAGAGTTAATCAACTAACCTACAACTCGGATCATATCTCATCTCCTCCATATCTCTCTCTCTCTCTCTCTCTCTCTCTCTCTCTCTCTCTCTCTCTCTCTCTAATGTTTGGTTTGTTGTTTTTATTGAACATGAAATCACCTCTTCTTTAGCAGCTTGTAGGTATAGGGATTACTCCTGCCAACTGCAGATACATCACAGCGACAGGGTGATCTGGGGCCCAAGAGTTTTGTGTTCTCCATTTTAGTTTGGACAAAATCCAATAATTCTTTCTTTCTCAGTTCATTAAAGGCAAAGTAACATTGTTTGTTTTTCTAATGATTTGTCCAACTGTCTTTGGGTTAGGACCAGTTCTGGATCTCTGAATTGGGATAGCAATAGGCCATCTTTACCGGGTTGTTTTTTTTCTGGTTTTGCTGGTTTTTTAACTACATAAATCGAACTAAAATCAATTGTTTGAACCGGTTTTATTTCAGTTTTGATTTTAAATTAAAAAATAATAATTTAATTATTTTTTAAAAATAAAAACCAAATCAAAACCGAAAATAGTTATCCCTACTGTGCATTGTTACCTTCTTCTAGTTAAGAAGTTGTGTAGCCACTAACTAGTACAGTCCTTAATTACCCTATCGTTATAATGTTGATGATTTAAAACGGCAGTACTCGAAGCAAGCATGCTCATCGATCACAGGTACTCGAAGCAAGCATGCTCGTCGATCACAGGTACTCGAAGCAAGCATGCTCGTCGATCACAGGCTACCAATTACAAAAAGCCAAAAACATCTCTAACTTAGCTACATCGTTGCCCAATATGTTAGGGTTCTAACCTTCACCTTGAAAATAAATATTTTAATGTAGTATAGAGAAATTAAGCCATGGCTAACAGGAATCTTCGTCATTAAAATCAACATTTGGCTGGGTTAATTAGATCTTGAAGAGGAGCTAGCGGGCTTGTTTTGCAATAGAGGCCAGCTGGAGCAAATTTTCCATTATATTTATTTTCCAAAACCACTGTCCTGGCACCTCTACCCCCCTTCCCCATCTGTCAATATATAATATAAAATCATTACTGCAATCTCATTTAATAATTTCAGTTTTTTATTTTATTGAAATTGTTTTTGAACATGATATTGATTGTAGTCTTACCCTTTTTATTTTATTTTATAAAATCAAGTAATTAATTTTTACTTGACGGAATGTGTAATGGTTCTTTAGCAATAATTAATTAACTCTAGTTAGTCTACCACCTTGTTGAAATCCTCAGGAAAAGGGAAGAAGTGTAAGGATAATTTGTTTGTTGAAAAATAGTTTTATTTTAGAAAATAGTTTTCATAGGAAGTGATTTGATATTTGATAGTGTTATGAAAAATAAATTGAAAAATAATTTTTAGTGTTTGGTTATATCATGAAAAATAAACTAGAAAATAATTTATTGATGTTTTAATTTAAAAAAAATTTATTAAAAGAATAAGGACCAAATCTTATAAATAAAAAAGTTAAAGGAGGATGAAATTGAAAAAAAATCTAATTTTATATTTTATTTCAAATAAAATAAATAAAAATTAAAATAATAAATACCAAATTTAGCAAATAAAAATGTTGAAAGATGGTGAAACTAAAAAAAATACAATTTTATAAATTATCTCAAATAAAATAAATAGCAATTAAAAAAAATCGAATCTAATAAATAAAAAATTTCAATTAAAAAAATAATAAAAGAGAAGTAAATAAAAATAAAAAAAACTAAGGACAAAAATTGATATAAAAATTAAATTCTAAGTAATGAAATTAAAAAAAAAATAAAATATATACCAATAAAAAAATTAAGGATTAATTTTAATATAATCAATAAATAATAAGATATTTATGAATTTTTCATAATTTTTAAAAAATATAAAAGTATTTTTTGTCTAAAATAAAAAAAATTAGAAACCAGGTTAAAAAAAATTAATTAAAAAATATTTTTTTGTGAATAACTTTTATAGTACTTAAACAAACACCAAAAAAAAATTAAAAATAGTTTTTAGTAAATTACTTTTAATGGAACAACGATAACATATATGCAAAAAAGAGATCGTAACATCAAACTGAAAAGATGTAATTAAGACATAAAGAAGTGGAAGATGATGATCGATCGAGGAGAAACAAGATCCGATGCTTTTGCTTTCTTTCTTGAATGTGCTTGCTTTTTAACGAAGCTGCAAGCGCATTATCCGGCTGAAAGTACGAGATTCTCCGAGAATGGTCAAGTCTGTACTTCTAAAATGTAATTTTACAATGAGTTAAAGTTTTAATTTAATTATTCTTGTATCTTTAATTACCCAATGTTTCTTTTTCGAAAAGTAATTTTTAAAAAATTATTTTTTAAATTTTTTTGTATTTATTTATTATTAAAAAAAATCAACAAAAAACACTTTCCTGTAAAAAAAAAATATTTTTCAGTCAAAAAAAATTTTTGACTTGGTTTCCAGGAAAGTGTTTTCCATTTTGGCTGTGTTTATTTTTCGGAAAGTGGTTTCTGGAAAATTACTTTCCAAAATTTCATGTGTTTGTTTGCCATTAGAAAAGTTGGTCAACAAAAAATACTTTTTAGTCAAAGGAAAATTTGGCTTGGTTTTAAGGAAAGTGTTTTCCTGGAAAATTTAAGCGGAAAACACTTTCCGGAAGTTATGAAAAATTTAGAAATGTCATTATTTGCTAATTATATCAAATTTGATCCTCAAACTTTTGATTGCTATATATATTTTGTTTTGAATATTTATTTTTTAATTTCATCTTTTAAAATTTAATTTTTATATTAACTTTGGTCCTTATTTTTATAATTGTTATTTGCTTTTTACTTATCATTTTTTTATTGAAATTTTTTATCTATCAAATTTGGTCATCATTCTTTTAATTGTTACTTATTTTATTTGAAATAATTTATGAAATGTTAATTATTATTATTTTAATTTCTTCATCTTTGAATTTTTTTATCTTTTATTTAATCTCTATTATTTTGATTATTATTTATTTTATCTGAGATAATTTATGAAATTATATTTTTTTTTCAATTTCATTCCCATTCAATTTTTTAATTTGTAAGATTTGTTTCTCATTATTTTAATAAACTTGAAAAAAATAAAACATTAATAAGTTATTTTCCAGCTCATTTTCCATAACATAACCAAACTGAAAAGTGTTTTCCAACTTATTTTTCATTACACTACCAAACATCAGAAAATACTTTTTCGGAATTCACTTTCTCCGGAATTCACTTTTCAAAAGAAAATTACTTTCCAGCAAACAAATAGGACTTTAGATTCCATTGAGTTTCCAATTTATATTAAAAAAATATTAATTTCATTGGAAATTTTAATTTTATAATTTCTTAAATATATTATCATGTAAACACTTTTTTATATACATAAATAGCTAATGTCATTATAATAATAAATATTTTTTTTTTTATTGGAAGAGAGGGGGAAATAACTAGAATTTAATGATAATAAAAAATATAAAAAATAAACTTAATATTAGAGGTGTCATGGGACCTACATCTCATGTGTAGGTCGACCTCCAAATATAAATCAATGAAATTTAGCAATATAAACATAGCTTGTAAATACCTATAATATTTATATAAAAAATTTAGTTCAATTCTATATAGCCACCCCGTCTAAGTAAAAAAAAAAAATTCAAGCTTATAATTTATAAAAATTAAAAAATAAAATTGAATATAATTATTATCACAAAATCAACTTTACTATATCCATAAATGATTAGAGAGAGGGGGGAACTCATGAAGTTTGCAAGATGTTAAAGAGTATTATCATCATACATGAATATTCAATCGATCAGATTGAAAACTGACACCAATAAATACCATTTCAATTATGGATTATTTTTTAAATTCAATGAATCTGTAGTGACAAAATTCAGTCGTTGGCTGCTCCCAGACACATGACAGTGTTTGGCATTGTGTTTGTAATTGTGTTTCGTTAAATTTTGAATTTTTTTTTGGTTAAAATTGAGTGTGGTTTGTATTTTTTGGATCGTTTTTATGTGCTGATATCAAAAATAATTTTTAAAAAATAAAAAAATATCATTGGCATGTATTTCAGCACAAAAAACTATTTAAAAAACAACCACAACCACACTACCAAAACGCTCTAAGAATCTTTGTTGGCCACGAAGGCAATGGCCCTTGAGACATGATACGTGTAACAGTACAGCAGCCACGTACTTGGATTGAGGAGTGGTGATTTCTCTGTCTCTTTCATTGAAGCAGCCCCATCAGCTTACTGCTTACATCTGCACATTACTGGTTCGAGGACCATATAACAGACCACTGCTACTCTACCACGTGTCCGACGGCAACAAAAGATATGATAGCATAATGATGCTTGAAATCACAAAAGCTGAGTAAAATACAGTAACTCAAGTACGGGCAACTATGACAAAATTCCTGATTCATCAAAACCTGTAGACATTGATTAAAAAAAAAAAAAATTCACAGTTCATAATATTCAATAAAACTTGATTTATTTGTTTGAGTTATTAACAACCCCACCAGAATTAGACAAGTTGATATCATGATTTCTTTATAAAAAAAAAAAAACATATTTATTCAAGTAGAAATATTGAATCACGTTGATCCAACTATTCACTAATTTACTCGATATATATATAGTGGTTTTCTTCGTCAATGATTGTATTGCATTTACATGATCAATGGGTGGATGCCAACCACGTCTCTCCATTGATATAATTAAAATTAGTCACCTGCACGTATGAGTCTTGAATGTCATGCATGATCCTTGTAATATTTATGTGCACGTCTTCGGAGGAGGTCGCGAACAGGGTTCGTGGAACAACATCATCGAGGAATCGGTCGATCGGTAGGTGAGTTTTAATTAATGTTCACTTGGCGATACACGATAATTCTTAGATTTTATTTCTATTTCATCCAAATCTTCAACCTGCACTGCAGCTGGGCTAGAATACTTCGGAGCTGTGTTGCTATTTTTGCCATTTTTCTTTTGACAAATACATTAAAATAGAGAGGGGATTAAAACAATAAAGTGGCCCAATCTCAACCCTAAATGGCTGAAGCCTAGTTTTAGGAACTTTGCTAAGGCCATATTAAAAATAATTTTTTAAAAAAATTAAAATATATATATTATTTTAATACATATCTAATTAAAAAGTATTTTAAAAAAAAACTGCACGCTAGCTACCCTAAATGTTCTTACAAGAGGGGTCATTTATGCTTCCATAATTTTTATGGATCCTCTTTTTAAACAATTTTTCTTAGTCTTATGGGAGCTATTAATTATTATATACAAAAAAAAAAGAAACTTGTAAAAAATAAAAAAATATATATTATTTTGATACATTTCTGAGTAAAAAAACACTTTGAAAAGCAATCACTATCACACTCTTAAATACCCTCTAAATGTTCTTACAAAAGAGGCCATTTATGCTTCCATAGTCTTTATCAATCCCTTTTTTAATTATTTTTTTTAGTCCTATGGGAGCTATTAATTATCATATACAAAAAGAAGAAGAAACTCTTAAAAAATAAAATAAAAATATTATTTTAATGCATTTCCAAGTAAAAAATATTTTGAAAAGCAACTGTTACTATATTTCTAAACACCTTCTAAATATTCTTGCCAAAAAGCCATTTGTGCTTCCATATATATTCTTTATCAACCCCCTTTTTTAATCATTTTTTTTCTCTCATAGGACTATTAACTATATGTACAAAAAAAGAAGAAGGAACTTGCATTTAATTTTCCTTTTCAAAAATTAAAAAATTGTAGTAGATAACCTTTTTTCCATCTAGAAGAAGAAGGATGGAATGATGTAATGATATGGCAAGAGATAATCAATCACAAACATAACATGATCAAGACAACCACTTCTAGAAAAGATAAAAACATGATATGTTCAGAATCTTTGTGTTTCTTGACATGAAGATTATAATCAAAGACTTTGTCGTGGGAATCAGGTTCCTATAAACTTTACATTCCACACCAGAAACAGAAGCATCCAATTCCATGTAGATTTTTGCTTTCGGGATGAGGCCCAAAGGGAGATACTGTCACTGTATAAGCTCTAAGGCGACTGCCCTATGCTGATCTCAATATTTATTAGCAGTCAACTAAGGGAAAACAACAAAGCCCATTCACATGACATGGAAGGAATTTAAAAAAGGCCCAATCCAATAAAAAAATCCTGTCTATTTTAAGCATAATTGTCAGACCAGTTTTCAGTAATTAACTAGAAAAAATACTTGGGTTGCTGTATCAATTGGTTAATTTGTGAATTATTGGATCAATTATTTTTATGAAAATAATTTTGTTTTGATTTTTTTTTTGAAGTTGATTCGAATTTGTTTTGGATTAAACCCGCCAAACCCACCAAAACTAAACCCCATCCTTGCCTTTTTTTTTTTTTTTTTAGGGTTAGCTTGAACGCATCAAATATATACCCTAAATAAGGCTTATAAAACAGAAATTACACTTTGCCTTCAATATTAATGGACAGAGATAATCGAATTGGATACCGTCGAGGAAAGCATAACTCTTAACAAGTCCTCGTATAATTTACCACCCGAGTCACCCACGTATCTCTTGTATTCTAGTGACCAAGATTAGGCCGAGCAAGAGTCTCTTCTATAAATAGACCGCACCAAATGGTCCACTACTCTGTCACACTCTTCCATCTTTCTCTCTATCTTGCTAAGATTCTTTCTAGAATTCTACCGGCAAACAGTTTTTTTTTTTTTTGGTTATTTTGCTATACCAAGTAGTAATGTCTTCTTTAGCGTCTAAAACCCAATCTACGCTCTCAAAATCTGAAAAAATCACAAGCAACACCAGCACGGCCACTAAAGATCAAGAAGACCCAGAAATCTTCAACTCCGTGACTAGCTTTGTCTATACAAAACCAGTACACTCCACTAAAACACTAGATAAGGAGGAGGTTTTGCAGAGGATACGACAACGCAAGCGCGCGAACAAGGTACGAGGTAGTCTGCAAGGTTTTCTTGGATGGTTGTTTTCGTCGAAAAGTGAGAATAAGGTCTCTGCCAAGTGGGTGGATGATGCTTTTGCTGCCCCATGATCCCTACTATCAAAATAAACAGTAGCTATTTCAGGTTTTACAGTAGAGGAATTCATGTTCTTTGTGGATAGAATCGCGAGGGACTAGTGGTGTTTATCGAATTGATAGTCAGAGTTGTCAGGCAAATCAAAGATCATGTCGCTTAATTTGTACAGGAATCCAATTCCTCGTCTTCTCTTAATTTTACGGGTTTTTTTTTTTTTTCTTTTTTGAAGTTTATACTATTCTTTTACTATTCTATAGCACAAGGTTAGTTTTGGGCTGGCAGTCAACAAATACTTCCTTGATTCAAAGCTGCGAGACGCTGCCATATATAACGTTGATTATAACAAGTTAAAATTTTTAAGAATTAAAAACACAGTAATTATGAGAAAATTCTTAAAATGCTTATTTTTTTTTTATTCTAGTTTCACTTCTCAAAAGTTATTACAATCTAGAAAACTTTATTAATACTAAATAAAAAAACTTTCTTAAAGATGAAGGATGTTGTAACTTTAAGAAAAACCGAGACTAAAATTAAAATCTTGGGCTAATACTTGTGGGAATCCTTTTAAATTAAAGTTATAACCAAACATACAAAGTCAAGTTGCTCCTTCTTTTTTTCTTTTTTAAGATGTTCTCTCTTTTTCATGGGACAAATCTACTTTTAATGAAGCATTAGATTTAATCATATATACTTTTCTATCCGATCATTTTTAATATTGATAGATAAGTGCTAAAGGATGTCTCTCTGCTTACTATTAAATACTAATCAAATTCAATACTAATTTTTTTTGGGTTAATGGGGAGCTATACAACTTTGTTTATGCATTGTCTACCTTTCTAAAATGTTGAGACATGGAACTACAATTCTTATGAAGATAAAAGAATCCAGTTTTGTTGTTTTGAAGCTCAAAAATGAGTTGAAATACAGAGTCCGAATCAAACTCAAAATCCCTGCTAGCTAGATATTATATCATTTTTTAGCCTATATCTCAAGTTCCAGATGTCCAAAAATTATAATATCAGTTTTGTTGGAAAGAACATTTGATTTTCTATAATTGTTCTAGAAATAGAAAAATCTCAATTTACACATTTTTGATTTCAAAATTAGCCTGTAATATCAGAAAAGAAAATAAAGTTAGAATTCATGACATAGTAATGATAGAGTAGGAAAGTGATTTCCTTTTCTTTAAAAGATAAAGCCAAATTATAAAAATCTCTTTAGAAAACATTCAGTAGATTTTTTTATATACCCCAAACATACCACAAAAAAAAGGTAGCATTTAGGAGCAAAAACAATTAGAATTGAAAAGAAAGAAGTCAAGGATAGTAGCCTCTTCTGGACATCCAACTCTCTGGTCTTTCAATACTCTTGAGTGATGTCCATTATATAAAGTTTTTTATATATATATATTTATTTAGTTATGGAATAGTTCTTTATTCTAGGATTTTTGATGTAGCCTAACTATAACTATGCGAATACTTCTTTGATTGAATTAATTCAGTATTTATTGAGTATTTCATTCTAAACTTAATGCTTGTATACACTTGATCATAGTTTGCATTATTTGGGATTCAGTTTGAGATTGAGAGGTGACAATTGTTTCAGTCATTATTTGAAATACCATAAAGAATCTATAGGATAGAAATATTTGTGGAACTTGTGTAATCCTTAAGGATTTTATTCTTCCTAATGAATTTTGACTAGTTTAGAATTTTCATAGAAATGTAGGAAATTTGCTTGTTAAAATAACACGTTGATCATCAAGAGAGTTTAGTGATTAAATTAGAAAAACTTGATCATCAACAATAATAAAAAAAAATCTCAATAGGATTAATTCAATGGAGAAATTTGTATAGAATTAGTTACTGCGAAGTCAAAAATCCTAGGATCTGTTAAACTTGATTTTAACACCGTTTAATTATTTACTTGTTTGTTTTAATTTTTTTAGTTTCCAAACTTTTATAATCAAATCATCAAATAGATAGGGATTTAATAATTTTAGCACTTGTTGATAATTTCTGCAAATCCTCATGGGACAATATTTTACCCATCCACTTTATTATTTGTTATGATTAGTGCATTTGTGATTTTTACCAACGAAAACACTATTAAATAAAAAATTATTAATGTTCTTCAAGGGATTAATTAATTAATTTTTAAACTAAAAGAATTATTCAATTTATATTAAAAAAGTAGAATGATTAATTTATGATTTACTCCACTTTTGATGCAAAATGATTGGGCTAGTTTTCTGCATAAAATCACTAACATGGGTTGGGTCCAATGTTATCCCACAAACCTTGCTTTATAGCCCAATACTAATCCATACCAATATAATACATGCGACCTTCAATTTCAATACTCTTGAGCATTCTTCTCTCTGAAACAAAACAAATCAAACAAAATGAATGAATATAAAATTCCCGTTTCATTATGTATAGATATAAAGTCTATTATTTTTAATTGAATTAAATTTTTATCTTTACACAAAAGAAAAAATCAAGTTATAAACAAAAAAAAAAATAATCAGTCCAATCAGTCTTATCCTGAAATATTTTTTATTCATGAAATATTTTATATAAAATAAACAAGTCTAATTATTCCATCACATTAATGAGAAGAGATGTGACTAATAGATGGATAAATTATTGGTTATCATCGTATTTAGTAGATGGTCCAGTAATAAGAGTTTGGGATTAAGGGGTTTACTTTTCCTGTGATCTCAAGTTCGAGTCATGTGGTTGCTAATATGATGGCCACTAGAAGCTTACATCATCATTAACTTTAAGATTCGTGGGATTAATCGAGATACACGCAAACTGACTAAGACATTAACATTAATAACAAAAATATTGATTATAATCGCATTTCAATTAATCCAACCTAGCAAGGCCTGGTTTATGGGAAACTTATTCAACAATTTCCCTAGCATGTCGTGATAGAGCATCCAACACAGCTCCGTGTAGGGTAAGAAATCCACGTCCCTAATCAATGTTTTCTTTTTGGTCAAATGGTTTTATCCATTAATTACTACTATTGCTCGTGA
>Ga0325403_1006476_pt1 | contig 11144 bp, 9 predicted proteins | sample PopdelMetagenome_19_FD_205665 | JGI IMG/M metagenome (GOLD analysis project Ga0325403, IMG submission 205665) | Populus deltoides microbial communities from Bellville, Georgia, United States - Xylem-PdKOR-R4 | ecosystem: Host-associated > Plants > Phyllosphere > Stem > Wood/Secondary xylem...
CCCAACAATTTTCAGGACACAAGAATATGCAGATTCTCATGAGGGCCCACAAATTGGATCATCACAAGCCAAACACATCCTTGCTTATCTCCCACCCATCACAGGCAAGCAATAGATCATCTCTACTTGTTGCCACTTGGCTTGCTGGTCAGTCGCTCAGTCAACCACCTTAACTTCAGCAGCAAAGTGCTTCCAAGAACACACCAAGGCATAGGAGAAGCTAGCAGGAGCGCTAGGCAAGATCATGGGTTTCACCATGGGCTTGAACTTAGTACTTGTCCTAGCCATGGTGGCCACCAACATCCTTTCCCTCTACCATCTTTCCTCCCGCGTTCAATCTCCCAAGCCCCCATCTGATCAACAACCAGTACCTGACCACCTTCTCCACCAACTCAACACCATACGCGCCACCATCAGCCACCTCACGCGCCACCAGCCACCTTCCACCACCCCATCTCCCACCACTACCAAACCCTCCGTCCCTCAAGATCTCCTCCTTTATTCACACCTCTCACCTATAGCTTCTTCTTGCCATAATCACCCTGATCTTCTACACAAGTACATGAGCTACTCTCCTTATTCTCTTTGCCCTCTTGACTCTGATCTTCTTGCTGAGTCCTTAATCCTCCATGGCTGCCACCCTCTCCCTCGCCGTCGATGCTTCTCCAAAACCCCACCAAAACCACCCTCTTCTCTACCTCGTAACCCTTTCCCTTCTTCTTTTCTCGACTCCAATGTAATATGGAACAAGTATCCTACTTGCAGGTCATTTTCTTGCCTAGCTAAGCAAAACCCAAGTCTTGGTTTTGATCTAAATAATGAGATCTCCAAGTTCATGACCTATAAGACTGAGTTGGATCTCCCAATCCCGCAGTTGCTACAAGTCGCAAAATCAGCCGATTCTGTTATTAGACTCGGCATTGATATCGGTGGTGCTACTGGTACTTTTGCAGCTAGAATGAAGCAGTACAATGTGACTGTTGTCACTACAACAATGAATTTCAATGTGCCTAATAATGAAGTGGTGGCAATGAGGGGCTTAGTGCCACTTCATGTGCCATTGCAGCACAGGTTGCCAGTTTTTGATGGAGTGGTGGATCTGGTCAGATGTGGACACGCAGTGAATAGGTGGATGCCTTTGACAATGATGGAGTTTTTGTTCTATGATGTTGATAGAGTGTTGAGGGGTGGTGGCTACTTGTGGTTTGATCACTTCTTTAGTAAACGAGTAGATCTTGATAAGGTTTTTGGACCTTTGATTGGGAAATTGGGTTACAAGAAAGTAAAGTGGGCAGTTGGGAATAAAACTGATTCTAGTGGCTTGAAGAATGGGGAGGTTTACTTGACTGCACTCTTGCAAAAGCCTGTGTAAAAATGTGGAGCAGATAGATCACTTGAGGTAACTTGCTTATTGGTAGCTTTACTCTAGCTCATGTGTGAAAATCTAGATAGTTAGGAATATCTAAATTAGGATGCAGCCTGATTGCATTGTACTTGAATAATGTAGCTATGGTTTGACCCGAAAATTGGAAGCTAATATGACTATCATTTTTGTAATATTTGTTTGAAATGAACTGGCCCATGGTGGAAGAATTGTTTTTGGATCTAATATCCAAAACTGATTTGATTAACGTAGCCCTGAAATTCTTTCCTTCATCTGTAGGATGTGTCTTGCTCTTGACATTATCCCAGGGAAGAATAAAGTTTTTGCCTCATCCAGTTTTGTCTCCAATTTATTAAGATTTGGTCCAGAGCATTACATCTTTCAAAAATTGCTTCATGACTTGGTAAAACATTCATGGAAAAAGCTCGTATTTAGGTGTTGATGAAGATCCTTTACTCATTAGTCATGACAACCTACTAACTGCCAAGTGTTTCATATAAAAACAATTTCTATATACCCAATGTATTGCTCCCTTCTCATGCATCCTGTGGATCTCATACAAATGTGGAGTAGATAGTAGTGCACTGGGTATGCTCAATGAATGATTTCCCTGTTGCGGGTATCTAAAATGTTACTGTAAAATTATCCTGTCTTCTCTTAGCCTACTGTGACAAATCAAAATTAGAACTTCTGCAGACAATTGCTCTTTAGATTTTTATTTGCCATCTGCTATGTCTCTAGGAACTCTCTTTAATGCCTTGAGTGCTTTGTGAATGTAGCTGCATATCCATCATATCGAATCAAAGGCATGGTCTGTATTCTAATGTGTTAACGCAGTAACACTAAGCCTCTGTTCAATCCCTTTTATTGATATCAGTACTGCATTCAAATGTGAGAGATTACAAATAGTTATTTTCTTCATTATTTCTGCTCAAATCGTGTTGCTCTATGTGAAACATCCTTGATTTCGTTTTAAAAATGAGATGATATGATCAACTCTTAACTCTCATGAATGATAGTCATAATAGCCGAGTTTGCTGTAACTACTTTTCTCTGGTTCTTACCATGCAATACCTTTTTCAGAATAAAGTAATTCGCTCTCCCAAAAACGCCTTGCTTGTGTGATCAAAGATCATATCATTGTTTCCACAACCATAATTGATTTGGTTTCTCTGGTCTTGAAGGGGCTTGCACTTGAGAATAAATTCATTAGAGCTATTTTGCATGGCAAATGTACAACCAGGAACAAAAAGCATATCATGAGAGTGTGCCTCAATAAAGGAAGTAATCCACTGTGCACTTCTGCTAATTGTGGTGCCATGTTTCACGTTCTTCAAGAGTGGCGTAAATGCTGATCCAGATATTGAATCTAGTTTAAAGGCTACATGCAGAGCATAAATTGCTCCATTCAATCATTTCTTAACTAACACATCACCACTAGTTTGCTTAATCGATTTGCCATTCATACTTTGTTCGTCAACGTTCTTGGCGACATATTACTGTTTCATTAACCATATACTGATTCAAATGGATTGGGAGTTATTTACTGTTTAGTGGTTGGAACTGTTGACCGTACTGTCTGGATTATGAGAAAATGGTTTGCCTGTTCAGACTTCAGACAGTAGGTCGGGTCTTTCTCTGTTATTTATTCAGGTATCATTGTCAGATCCTGTCAGCTGATTGATCAGGGGACACAACAGACAACCCTTTTCAAGATTAGATCTCCTAACTTCACGTGGAAGATGGGAGCCCTTTGCCTTAGCAATGAAGCAAGCATGGTCATTGGCATTAACGTGGATAAAGAGCAAAAGGTACCTAAATGCTGTAGAAATAATAGAATGGAAAATGGGCTGGCGGTATAGATTCTGTTGGAATATGAGCGAGTGAAGGTGGTGGCGTTTTGTTTGTCTTTGGATTCGTTGAATGTCATCCAGTTGAAATGTTCAGTAAATCAACAAATCAAACAAATGTTTTATGCTGGCCATTGACGACGCCGTTTAGCATGGGTACCAGTGAGCATTTTCAAGGTTTTAAGGTTACAGAACCTAGCTATAAAAAAAATTCTTTAGAATTTTATTAAAAGTCTGTATAGTTTGAACTTGATATGTTTTTATTTATATTAGTTTCGTACCTAAATTTTTTTTTATAGAAAAGGATTTTTAATTAAAATTTATCTAATATTAAGATTTCTAAATAAAAAAATATTAATTAAATAAAAAAGTCTTGAGCTAAATAGAAAAAAAAACCATAATGATAATCTTGTATGATAATTTTCAAGTTTTATTTGAAAATTATTTTTAATTTTTTATCATTATGAGATTTTAACACAATATAAAATAAAATCTTTAAAATTTTTTGTTAAAATTTAGTTCAATCTAATAGTTGCATTAAAAGTTGCTTGATTTAACAAATTGCATTTTGTACTTTTCTTAAACTCTTCAAAACTTGAAAATCTTTGTTATTAATGAAATAATACAATAAAAATTATTATCCCAAGAATATTGAAGAAATTCCCTCTACTCTTGAATTATCTATTAAGAAATGAATTTTTCCCCTTCAAAGAAACAAATACTTATATATTCATTAAATAACATATTTTATTTATGAACTTTAAAATTTAATTTATGATATGTGCATTATAAAGAAAAATCTATTTTAATATTTTACTTTTTGTTCCCATCAAATCCACTTATAGTTCTTTAACATATCCTCTTTCTTTTTTTTTCAAACTTTGACCTCACTATCATCCAATGACTTGCAATTCTTCAACATTTATATATAAAGAAACTTCAACATAGTATTTAAAAGAATTGTTAGAAATTATCATCTCATGATGTACTAATCTGAAAGCTTTCTTGACTTCTTAAACATTAGTAGATGAAACAATGACAAGTTGAGTCTCCTCTATAATTTTATTTCTTGTTATTTTAAAAGGTTGAACAAAAAAAAAATAATAACAATCTAATTATTTATCTCCCCCGACATAAAATTTCTTCATAATTATTTTGTATAAACTCCAAATTTAATGATTGTGTCAAATATTGCCAAGACATAATTAAAAACATATCAATACGAGTTCTAAAGTCTAGAAATTCAAACCACCATTTTGTACACTATAATAAAGTTTGTGTGTGATAAGTCCTATCTTTTGATGATAAGGAACCTTGTTGAAATAAAAATAAGCTTTCAACTCTATTAACTAGTTAATAAATATTTTTTTTAAAAAAATCTCTCATCATAAAATGGAATCTCGTTAAATTTAGGAATAAGTCTAGAGTTAGGTTTGTCTTGAGGTAAATCTTCAGACAACTTCCTCTTCTCTTCACCATCCTTATTTGTGTTACGACTTGCTCCAAATGATTTATTATTTGTTCTTATGCTAGAGCAAAACAATTTAGTCCACTTTGCTTATCAAAGAGGCCAACCTGTTATGATACCAATTAACGTGACATATAGCATGAATAGAAACTAGGGTTCTCAAGCTTTAAAGTTACAAGCCTAATCACTTTATGAGAATTGAGAAAATCTCTAATATTTTTTGAAACTTAATCTCAAACTAAATTAGATATCCTTATTTCTATTAGTTTTAAACCTAAAATTCTTTATAGAAAATGATTCATAATTAAAACTTACCTAACTAAAGCGTTTGGTATACTGGAAAATATTGATTAGATTGAACTGGACTGACAAATAACTATCTTATCTTCTGTTTGGTGTATTTTGGACTGAACTGAACAATGTCTTATTTTGTTCTTAGTAAATGGGACCCGACCGACCCTGTGTTTGGACCGGTTTGAGTTTAAAAAAAATAAAGAAAAGATTGATATGACATGACTCGTTTAAAAACATAGGTTGACTTGTGACCAAGGATAAAACACGCGTAAAAAATCCATCAATTTTTTTTTTATTATTTTTGTCAAAATAAGGTTACTTTAATTATTTTTTTTAATTTGGGTCAACTCGAATTAACCCTTCTGACCCATGACCTAAGTCTTATCCTAGGTTGACCCACTAATTAAGTTTTAAAACTATAATAATAACAACTTTTATCCATACATTGACTTAGATCAACCCGGGTTGACCCTCCCGACCTGTGATCTAGGCCTTACCCGAGTCGACCTCCAAGTTGAGTTTTAAAACTATGATAATAATCATTTTTATTCATATGTTGACCCAGATTACCCCGGTTAACTCTCCCAACCCGTGACTCGGGCCTTGTCCTAAGCTGACCTCTGAGTCAAGTTTTTAAAATTATTATAATAATCATTTTTATCCTTATATTGCTTCGAGTCGACCTAGGTTGACCATCTCTACCCATGACTTAGACCTTGTCCTAGATTGACCCCTAATTGGGTTTAAAACTATGATAATAATTATTTTTATCTTTATATTGATCTGGATCAATGGTCATCTTGGCCCGTGACCCGAGCCTGGTCTCAGGTTGACCCCGAGTCGAGTTTTAAAACTATATAATAATCATTTGTATCCTTATATTGACCCGGGTCAATGGTTAACTTGACCTGTAACTCGAGCCTGGCCCTGGTCGACCTCCAAGTTGTGTTTTAAAAACTATAATAATAATAATTTTTATCCTTACATTGACTTTGGTCAATAGTAAGACAAACCTCAAGTCAACCACCAAATCAAATTTTAAATTATAATAATAACCATTTTTATTTCTATGTTGATCAGGGTCAATGGTCAACTCAACTCAGAACCTAACCCTTGCCATGGTCAATCCTTAAGCTGGATTTTAAAATTATAATAATAATACTTTTATTATAGTGTTGATCCGGGTCAATGGTCAATCCAACTCATAACCTAAGCCTTGCCACAGGCCAACCTTGTAATCGAGTTTTAAAACTATAATAACAACTACTTTTATTATTTTGTTAACACAGGTTAATAGTCAACCCGACTCGATCCGCAACTCAAGCCTAGCCTCAAGTCGACCTCCTAGTCAGGTTCTAAAACTATCATAATAATTACTTTTATAACCTTATTGGCCTAGGTCAATAATCAACCTGGCTCGTAACCCAGGCTTTACCCTAGGTAGATCCTCTAATCAAGTTTTAAAACTATAATAATACTTTTATTCTTTTGTTGACCAGTGTCAATAATAAACCCGATATGTGATATTGACCTTGTCACAGGTCGACCCTCTAGTCAGGTTTCAAAACTATAATAACAACTATTTTTATTTCTACATTGATTCAGATCAACCCGAGTTAGCTTTTATATAGAGAATTGAACAAGTTGACAAAATTTTCTATACTAGAAAAGCATTGGACAGGACAAAAATTGATTTTTGTACCAAATATACACCAAACTTCATAAAAAAATTGTCATGTAAAATCCATCTTTATCTAGCATACAAAACACTATTTAATAAAATTCATCTAACATTATAATTTCTAGATAGTAAAATATTAATTAAATTAAAAATTTTAATCTAAATAAAAAAAATTCCAAATAAAAAAAATGTAAATAAAATCAGTCTCGCACAGTAATTTCACAGTATATACTAATTATGGACTTTTGACTGCCATGAATAAATACCAACAATGAAAAGAAAACCGTCACAAACTGTAGTTTCAGTGATTACTCAAATAATTTCCACAGTATACATGAAAAGTACATAATGAGCTTATATATACATGTTTTTAACCATTTAGCATACATTGATTTTTCATGTAGCTCATCCTTCTTTCTATTTCCCAGGACTTTCAATCGTCTTCTCCAACGAATTGCAGAAGACAACAGAGAACTGGACAGCATTATCATGTCTATTGAACCAAATTTATCATGCATCAATGTTGTCTTTTCCAAGCAACAAAATTCAATGACTCCACCTCCATGGATTTTTTTTGGATTTGCTCCACTTCTTCATGGATCTTTAAGTGAGTCTAAAATGAAAAAACCCAACAAACGAATAAAAAAAAGCATACAGAGACCATACCAGCTGGGGGGACAAAGGGGATTGATGTGTGATGTCTTCAAAATGTAACTGAAAACCTTATTGACACAATCAACTCAAACAAACCTAGATAAGACCTAGCCGAGTCAAAAAGTTGACTTTGAAAAAAATAAGAAAACTTAAGCTAGGATTTGCATTTTGGACCTGGTTTATTAACCACATTGGGTGTTTTGTGGTGAGGACGTGGGTGGGAGAAGTTGCCAAAGTTAAAAGAGAAGATCCCATTGGAAAACGGTGGATGCTTAAAGACATGCCTGCAAACCAAAAGCACGATGAATCCATGAATCCTACTGGCAAACCCTAAATGAAGTTACAAACCTCTTTTACAACTCTCAATGCTCATCTTTAAAATCAGTGTATGCTACAACTACCAAGATATATTTTTGCAAAGCCTCCAAGTCACCCATTTATGCAGAACTCAAGTCAAAACTTAGAATATCTAACAAACTGGAGAGAAAAAAAAAAGTCTTTCCTCATACCTTTGGATAAGACTATTAACCAAAAACCTGAAGTCTAATTGTATTTACAAGTCAAGCAGCAGCCTTCTTCCTCAGTAGGTGGTGCAGGTTAAGCCCATTTATCTTAGCAGCAAGTATGAAGTCATTTTCCGTTAGTCCACCTGTGAAAGCATGGATCATGATAAGACCAATATTATTAATTACAAATAAAAAAAATTAAGAATGGACTATGTGGGATCAATATCAGCATAATTTCTAACTCCCACAGGTGATTCTTTATTTCACTCCGCTAGATTCTACCATCAGAAGTTCACAGTCAAGTGAGGTTTTCCTGCTTTGAAGAAATTCAGATTCGTTTTTGGATGCATGCCAATCAGAAATATGACACAAAAGGCAAACTACTTCAATAAATGAGTAGCTACTCTGCATAACCTTTTTCAGCTTTGATCAGGCACCTACTTTCAAGATCAAATGAAAATCAGAAAATATGGCTAAACTCCTACTAACTTGCAGAATGGCCCTTCCCCATTTGTCCAAGCACTTCACTTCATAAGCATAATATCCTCTCTCCCAATTCATATAACATCATTAGTTGACAGAAATTAGAGAAGAAATCTGGCAAAGCAACATACTCATAGTTATACTCGTATTTAAGCTTCAACCATCTTACTTAATTTCATGGCTTGCATTGTTACTGAACCAGCGAAGCAAAAGGACAGTGGAGAAAGAGGTGTGAATAGAACATTTCTTTACAACGAAGGGACAAAGGAAGGTGTTCTCAGAACATAGCTTAAGCGATGAGAGAGTAGAGGGCATTGGAATTGTCACTTGCACGTAAATATATAGAAAAATAACTTTGAAAAGAGAGGCCATGTGATTTGACACAAAGTTCTCACCCACTGCATGAGTCCATATCTCGATTGTTATATTGTTCCATCCAACCAGATGAAGATCCGGATGGTGACCTGCATTTGCATATACTGTTACTCGACTACGTAAAAAGCTCAAAATTTCTAGTAAATAATTGAACATTGCCATTTCATGTATCAGACAACTGTGAGATCCACCAGCAACAAGAGCATACCTTCTGCTTCAGCAACATTCCCAACAAGCTTGAATAGTTCCAGCCCTTTAGTGAAACTCTTTACTTTCCATGAACGATTCAGCTTTGGTGTACCATTTTCATTCACCAAATTCCACCCAGCAACCTAAAAAATACCACCTTGAAAAAAGAGGTTGCATGAAAAAATGAACAAAAACACAAATCAAAATGAAAACCTTTGATAGAAGGTCATTTGCACTTTCTTCAGTCATGGCTTGTAGATCCTTCGAGTTGCATGGCACACACTTCTTTGCAGCCAAATCTATCATAGGAAGCAAAACTGTTTCAATGAACAAGAATAACCCATATCCAACATGCAAGTGGTTGTGTCCTAATATTATGCCATAAGCAGCAACTGCTAAGGGTGGCCAAAATAAAATTCTCAAAAGCAATCTAATATTTAACCACATGCTTCAAAGATTGCACAAAGTAGGATGATCTTTCACTAAAGCATCCTACATGAGGATCTTATGAATAGCATGTATTGTGCTGCCAAATCAAACGCTAAACATGCATTTCTTATTCAAGAACTGTATGAGACCGATATTATACAAGAAATTTTACTGAACTCCCTTATTCTCTCCACCCACCAAAGACAACAGGGAAAAGAGCAAATGAAATCTGAAAGCACCATCCAGACAAGGTAAAGGTGGATGAAAGTGTAATGGAATAAAAGTATTAATACTTACTAATATATACATTTTTGTTGAGAGAGAGAGAGAGAGAGAGAGAATGATATAGACGTATACACAACCGAGATACATTCCTTCTCTTTTTGTTTAAATTCTGGTTCTAAAAATTTTCTGAGGTTATATAGAAGGCCACTAATTCATTCAATCTGTATGAACTTTAACCATTTAAATGCCTTTGTCAAAGCTGATCTCTTAAATCAATGGTTTGAGTAGAATGAAATGACTTTGTCGAGAGGCATTTGTAAGACCTGATAGTTCAACCCCCTGTATATAATATAACCAATGAAATAAATAGATAATGAAGAAAGGATACAAAAAATTGAAAATTGCGTGCAAGCGATTTGAGAAGTTTCGCTTCCTCTTAGACTGCAAGCTTAAGCCACTGAAATGCCACCCTTGGCTATAGGCTTGGTTGAAATAGAATGGATTTTCTTCATTTCTCTTTCGTGTTTTGTGAGATAAACAAGTCGAAGAAGATCCAAGTCACGGAATAAAGTTTTATTTTTTAAGAAAAAGCAATGGTTTGCATTTGCCTCAAGCACTAAATTGGACACAGGCCATCACACACCTCTGCTGGTACAAAAAAGTTACAAGTTTGAAAACCGGGTTTCTATTTGATGACACCCCCACATGACCCCCTACACATCGTGTTCACTTCAGTACTGGAGCTGTAAGAAGAAAAATCATCTTCACATAATAAATTTATTTGAAAAAAAGTACAGGGGAGAAACAATGTTTGCTATGATATAAAAGTGAAAGAAAAATTGTCAAAAGGATCCTCTATCACGATTATACCTGGCTCTCTTGTTTAAGAAATTATACTTTTATATCCTCAGTTTACTTGATCTACCACCTATGACATTGATTATCCCAACAAAATCGCCTTTTAACTAGTGTCGGTACAGGGGCATTCACACATAGATCTTCACACTTTCACTACCCAGTCCACAGATAGCAAAAACACTTAACAGATAACGATATCGAATGAGCTAATTGCCACCATCTATCTCGCTTTGTTTCAAATCTAGAACCTTTGAAGTTCCCATGAACAAGGAACAGGACAGAAATTAACAGCAAATAAACAATTGGGTCGTTCTAAAAAAGGCGGCGAAAATCAAAGTAAATAAGATCAGAATGACGAAAAACAACGAACCAAAAATGGGTTAAGAGGGACCTGGTACCTTCCATGATGACCTCCAGATAGGATATCAGACAGAGTTGCTTCCTAATGGCGCCTGAAACTGTATCTCCAAAAGTTACTACTGAATGATAGAAAGAGACGCTCTACTAGGAGAGAGTGTTTTTAAGACACCTGGGGCTTGGAGAGCGAGAAGAGCGGAGAAGGAAAGAACCGGGTCGCTATGACTTATTCGTTATTTATATGATAACTTTAATTATAATATTATAATTATAACTATTCTATTAACGATTAATTAATGTGCTGTGTTGATGTTGTTTTTTAATTTGTTGTGTTGATTTTGTTTTGGAGTTAGGGTTTTTAATAATGTTCTTAATTTGATTTACTGTTTTT
>Ga0325403_1006478_pt1 | contig 11143 bp, 9 predicted proteins | sample PopdelMetagenome_19_FD_205665 | JGI IMG/M metagenome (GOLD analysis project Ga0325403, IMG submission 205665) | Populus deltoides microbial communities from Bellville, Georgia, United States - Xylem-PdKOR-R4 | ecosystem: Host-associated > Plants > Phyllosphere > Stem > Wood/Secondary xylem...
ATTCACTAACCCCACTGGGGAGATACATGTGTTATGTCTTGTCTGAAACAACAAAAGCATCGATTACTTTTGGTTTGTAGAACAGTACATTGCCACGTGCTATGCCGTGGGTTAAACTGATTTTTTTAAATGTAAAAAAACATTAAGTAAAAAATTAGATAATATTTGTAATATTGCATGATATTATTTTTTTATTTTATTTTATTCAATCAATTTTATGGATACTTATTTCTCTTATTATTTGATTAGATAAAAAATTTATTTTAGTAAATATAATTGGGTTAAAAGCCTGCGTTGCAAAGTTAAATATCTTGATCTATTTTTTAATTTCTATTTATTATTTATGATTTTTTTATTTATTAATGTACATAGTTCTTTATTTATTTGATCACATATATAAACTTTTTAATTTACTTTTCAAATTCTTTTATATAAAAAACATGTCGAAAATGTTTGCATATATAATTTAAAAAAAATAAAAAAAATACCCCACAAATCATGTGTCAAACAGCTGATACAATGTAATGTGTAATATGTTGATGGATTCATGTTCTAATAGGTTTGCCTTGTGGATCTAAGGTAGCTTCTAAAACATTTTGACTGCCCTCGTGCTTGCAAGCCGTTAGGGTCTCCAAGATTACCACTGAGATGATTTGGCTCAGCTGGAAAGAGTAGATGAGGTGGGCAGTTTGCTCTTCTGGTTGGTGCCCTCCTTTACATGGCCAACTCTACGATCTTGTGGTGAATTTACAAGAATCATGCATCGAGAAATCACGGCTTAATTAGTCGCCTCAAAGAAGCTAAGAACAGCAGTAATCTTGAACGTCCTTGAAGAGCGGAAGAATGTGTTCTGGTCCCTTTAATTCCTTCTCCCGCACAGGCGATGAGGATGTGGTGGTTCTGCTACATTCTAACCAGATCAAGGACTGCCCCATGGCCATAGGCCTATAAGGAAAAATAAACGTTAACAAGTCCCTTATGGCATGGCATAGATACTCCTGGCACCCGTCTGACGAGTCTGCAACACTTGCAAAGTGTTTTTGACCACAAGAAGCCCTGCCCCCAAACACTACCACGTGCCCCTGCAAACTTTCTTGCTTGCTCTCTTTATCTCTCAAGGGTCACATCGACTGCAAAGGTTACTCATTGGAACATCATCCACAGACGCATGTTAAAAAAATAGCATCGTCTCAATGCAACCGCCGATAAATAAATAGAAGTCGAACATCACCGCTATTAGTAATAACAGCTTTTACAAAAATCACGTTTTTTTATTTAATTAATATTTATAAAAAAAAATAAATTTTATAAAGATTTAATCATCACCAAATAAGATTTAAAATTAATAATTAAGAAAAAATGAGTCAATAGAAACATATCATATCTATGTTTTTAACATATTTTATACTGTTGAAAAGATTTTGATGAGACGATTTAAAAACATCTTAAAAAATTATTAAATATAATTGTAATTTGTTAGAAACTTTGTTTGAGATAATTGATGATTTCATTTGATATTTTTTTAATATATGATTAAAATCATTCTATAGATTTTTTTAATGATATCAGGTATATTAAAAATAGAATATATCCTGTTATTTTGTTTTTTCTTTTTCTTCCCCAACTTTTATCTCCTGACACACCATCTTATCTACTATTTTTTTTCTTGATAACAATTTTAGTTGATTTTTACTTAGATTAATTAATTTGAAAAAAAAAAGATGTTTTGAAACATCAAAACATGGTGGGGGTGTAGAAAAACATATTATGAGATGTAATTGCTATTTCAAATAACAATTATGTATAAAATTAATATTCTAAAATACGTTTGTATTCAAAATATATTATTTTCTAAATATTTATTTCAACTTAATTTTTCAAAAGAAAAAAAATCGTAATTTCTTTGGTTTTCCTCTCCAGCTTTTTTGCGTGTTAGTTGTTAGTTTCAAGGACAAGATATCCCATCCGATAACATTTTTAATACTGTTTGTTAGTGATCCAACTACAACCCCTTTGTCATCTCATTTTTCCCCCCCACTTTAATCCAGTTTATTCTTTTGCCAGAGTCTTGAGCCATGGACACGAAAAAAAAAAAGCTCAGGAGACTAGGAGACAGGGAGAGTTATAGCAGTAAGGTTCTCGCAAGTTAAACACTAGTGGACAGAATGCAAGTTCCAAAACGGACTCGCATAACTAAAAAAAAAGAAGAAGCCCAACGGCTATCCTATTAGGGCCACCATATTCGGCCTTTACATACACAAACGCCGCTGTGGGCACGGCAATGGCACTCGCACCATAGGTTGAAGCTGCTATAGTGACAAGTATTAATAAACTAAACAATACAAGGTAATCCATGCTTGTTGACCAATGTGCTTCGATGTTTGGGGCTCGAGCCTTGGGTCTCTTGACCCCTTTAACCACTTGCACATCTAGAGATGTATTTTAGGACGCATAAAAACAACCCACTAAAAACGAGAAACAGAGTCACCTAGCCTATCAAGTTGGAGATGCTGCTAGGGCTTAGAGCTGGCCAAATGAGTGAGCAAGATAAGCCAGTGCCCCTACTAGGGGCGCGTTCATGTAAGTAGCAGGCTCGGATTGCTCATAGTCTGATCTTTCATCTGGGAACCTATCGTGTTCGTCTGGCCCTCCAACTATTGCACCCACAAGAATGTTCGGGTTGGGGGATTGAGAATTCATTACACTGAAACCCGAGGAGCATTGGATCTTTGCTGGGTGTGCAGCCATCGACGGTAGAGATGAGCCCCTGTGGTGAATCCTCTGTGGATACCTTGGACCATACCCCACCATGTAGGACATTTTCAATGGGTTGTCTCCTAGCAGATAGTCCACCTGATGACAATTTTATAGATAAATAAGCACCTTAATAAGAGATCAAGATACCTCTGAGGATGATTTTATTTCATGTACCTGTTTCTTTGCAATATTTCTTAGCCTCTTCGGAGTGACAGCGGTCACACCACAGTTTACAATCTTGCGAGCATAGGTTAAGTACTTGGCATACGATAAGAGCAAGAATGAAGTGGAAGTCACATACTGCATGTTGCTGTCATTCATCTTGAACAGCAGACCACCTATTTATGAAGCAAGGAAAAAACCAAAACTAGCCGTTTAGGAAAATGGCACCGCGATTGGGGAGATGGGAATTAGAGACAGGACAGTGGGGACTTGACCTGGAGTATATTGGGCTGAAGAGAAAGGGGCCCCTTGTATGAGAGAGCAGATGAAATTATCTGCATGATCTTTGTAGTCATGGAGGGATTGCACTTTTTGAACAAGAAATGCCTGAGATTCAAGGACAATGTCGATCATTTTAATTGATTGATGATCATAAATACAATATTTGACAAACAAAGAACTGGAAGCAAGAATAGGAACCTTGGAAAGAAGAATCCTTGCTCCAACATGCTTGTTATCCCAACCAAAGGTATTGTCAAATTGTGCAGCTCCAAGAGTCTGCCCATTAACTTGAATGTAATTGAGATAAGTTGGGTTCTTGGTCGCCTTATGCAGCCAAGCAGCACCCCACAACAGCTCATCCTGCCATTTTTGGATACCCAGGAGGAGAATAAGTTTTATAAACCCCTCTTTAAAAGAGTAGGACTTGTAATGAAGGACTCAAAAGCACGAACTTCACCTCATATCCAGAGTAGGAGCAATAGAAAGGGCAAACATATTTCTTCAACCCATTGCTGTAGGCTCCTCGGTACTTATCTGCAAATTGGAACACCTAGACAAGACAACAAGTCATATCCAAATTTCGTGAACAATCAACTTTTTTTTTTTACTGAGATTTTAACAATATAGCTCTAATTGGAGATATTTACCCTGATAGCTCTTCTGACCAAAAGCTTGGCATAAGTGGGGTCACACCTTCTAAACACCAAAGAAGCAGCTGCAAGAGCAGCCGCAGTTTCAGCAGCAACTTCAGAACCAGGGGAATTCTTGTCTACCTTGTAAACACTCCTTGGAGTATCCATATCTTCTGGTCTCTCCCAACAAGCATGGTCCTTATTAGCATCACCAACCTGAAAATCAAACCCCAAACATCTCATTTTGATTTCTGCTGCTATTTTTCACTAATCAAGTGTGCATATGCCTGTTCATGGTATCTCCCAACAATGTGCATAGAACTGGAGAATGCAGAGAAATTCAAGACTGCAAACCTGAACATAGATGGTGTCTGGATGGGCTGTAGCTTTGAGGAGGTAATCAGTTGCCCAACGAATGGCTTCTCTAGCGTTCTGCAGCTCACCTTTCATCAACCCGCCAAACTCTAATACACTCCATGAAAGCATGGTAGTAGTGAAAGCCATAGGGAACCCAAACTTCACATTGTCTCCTGCATCATAGTACCCTCCCACCAAATCCACCTGCATTGTCATTTCGACAACAAAAATGAGCGAGACTCGAATAAATTTGAAGGAAAAAGGAAAGCTGAGGAGAAAAGGAGTCATCTTGGTACACATACATGCATGGCTGAGCCATCTGTTAGGCCAGAGTCTCTCCTCCATGTGATCCTCTGGCTAGAAGGGAGCTTGCCCGACCTTTGGCCTTCAAAGAAGAGGATTGATTTCGTCAGGGCATCTCTGTAGTTGTGACTGGCAAAGCGAGGGTGGCGGCGGTGGTGAAATGGGTTGTTGTGATGGACAGGAAAACCATGGCATACAAGAAAAGTAGCGAAACAAGAGAAGAGGACTAGAAGTGTGAAAGAGGAAACAGAGAAAGCCATTTTGGTCAGCCTAGAGAAAAACAACCTACACCAGCAAGCTAACCAACCAGCAAGCCGCAGTGAAGAGCAGAGGCCTTCCTTTCTCTATACTTATAAAGAAAAAGCTGCTCCTTTGTATTACCATTTACCCTCCTGCTTGGTAAGTGGTTACCTTAATAATTAAGCCCATGTCCTTTAACAACTTCGAGGCCTCGGTTGATCCTTCTTTTTTAAAAAACTTGTTTAATAATGGAAATTGGGATGTTCGTGCTTCGTGCATTTTTCAGTTTGACATTAGGAGCCGTTTGATAATGGGATTTATTTTTTACAGATACTAGGGAATGTAGTCTCTCCAAGAACATGGCACACCGGTGGGAATGCAATTCCCCTTATTTTGCAAGGAAAAAATAATATTCCTTTGAGGGATGAAACTGAATTTTTATAAATCTTACATACCGTAAAATTCTCAAGTATACAGCTACCACAAAACTTCTCGTATTTCTTAGAATTAGAGAATCCATTTCAAATCAAATATAATAATATTGCGTAACCTTCCATGACAATGTGAATCTTCCCATCCTTGTACCAAGCTTCCCCTGGCTTGATGCTATGCGCAAGGACGGAGGTATTTAAAGGGATTGAGATGGGCTATAGTCTAGGTTAAAAAAAAATCATAAAAATCCATAGTTACTAAAAAAGCATGCTTTCAACAACAAAAGCTAGGAAATAAAATATACATTAAGTTTGGTTTTAACAGACCAAAAGGCAAATGGAGTTCTATCATACTTTTTGTCGACTACTAAATTACTTTTATAATTATTTTTAACAAAAATTTCAATTATCTTACATAGTAAACTTTAAAAAAAAACAACTTAACTTTTGAGTTTTTTCCTCTACTTAAAAAAAAACTTAAATTAAATATTAAAGGATAAAACTGAAAAAAAAAACATGAACTTAAAAAAATAAACTCGGACGAATCTCCTAAACCTAGGTTGATGTCTCAAATTCTTAATTCGTTAAATTTTAGATTCAGGCTCAACCAAGAAACCTATATCTATATTAAAGTAAGAAATCAAAAATATATATATATCAATTTTAAAAACTTGCCAATGTTTAAAAACATAATAATAAAAAATGGAGGATAAAATCGCAAAAAAAAATCAAATAAAATAAATAGTAATCAAAAGAATGAGAATCAAATCTAATAAATTAAAAAATTAAAAGGGTAAGAAATTGAAAACAAATTTCAATTCTATAAAATAATTCAAATAAAAAAATATAAATTGTACTTAGCTCTGCTTTAGAACCTAAAGACAACTTTAAATCATTTAAAGTTGATGTTATTTCCAAGCTTGCTGATATATTTTATCATGAAGATTTCAATGAACAGGAGATGTATTATTTGAGATCTCAGCTAGAGCATTATCAGATTGATGTGATTCATCATAAGAGCTTTCAGAATATGCATGTCTACCATTTCTGAATTATATCGAGGATTAGCCGAAACAAATAAGTCACGTCACTATCATTTGATTGACAAGTTGATTTCATCTTGTTTTGACTTTGGCTGCACTACCACTACAAAGTGGGCATTTTAAGTTATGAAACATGTTAAAACTGTGCTTTGTAATAAAATAGAAGAGTAGTTCTTAACGGATTCTATGATGATTTACATTAAACGAGAGCTTGTTGAACATATTGATTTGGATTCGATCATAGATAAATTATATTCTATAAAATATCAAAGGGTGCATCTTTGATGGTATATTTTATTTTTATTTTTATTTTTATGTACTTATTTTATCTTATTTATATTTTATGTTATGTATTTAAATTGAAATTTTATTTTAACTTGATAAATTTATATATACAAGTTAATAATTAAAAAATAATTTATACGTATTTGTTGTATTGTAGCCAAAAAAGAAAAAATTTCTCCCTCCGCCCTTGGCCATGTGATGTCAATTCAAGGTTCCCCTTACCCTAACTATATGGACATCTACGGCCATTAATCGCAAAACAATGACAGTCACGTGAAAAACTGAATCACGTTGTGGCTTAGTTAACGATTTTGGTAGGGCAGGAGTATATGGCTCTATGCCCGGGAACTAGTTCAGAGTTGCTTCTTCGGTCCTTTGAGAGGGATGCGATAGGGGATCACGCGGCCTATGCCTTGAACACGATGCCTACCTACTGGGCTATGAGTTAAATTCGTGAAATGGACTTATCTTGAGCGGCCATGCTTTCATCTCGTGATTGGAGATTTATTCGATGCTAGAGGTGAAAAATAATTACTACTCCATTTCAACAATCTGCATTGTTTGGCATAAGAAAAGTATCTAGAGGTAACAAGTGTATGCTAAGATGTCGAACCATAAGAACACGCTTATGTATATGTACTTACAACAGCCACTGCAGTTGCTTTTAAGTGATATGGGACAACCCATCCTGATTTGTTGTGCATATATCTGTTTACAAGCATAATGATGTAATAATGCTTATTCAGGCGATGAGAATTCAAAATCTAGTATATTTAGAAATGGAGTTTTTTTTTTACAATAGATAATCATATGTTCATAATGAGCGAGGGTAGAAAACCTAATAGTCGTTTTCAATAGGGTATAAGGACTCTTGGATGATAACGTTATTAACTTTTTAAATTGTAATAAATAAGAGAATGAATAATAAATTTAAAAAACAAAAGTATTTGTTTTTATTTTAGTATGAAAATGCTTTGGGATTAAAAAATATTAGTATATATAAAATAAAAATTATAAACTTTTTATATAGATGTTTCAGGGGGTATTTATAGCTCCTGAACTTCATTGTTTTGTTAGAGTGGAAGGGTTGAAGAGTCATTTTCTCCTAATAGAATTAATAAGGGATAAATATATCTTATATAACATTAATGAAATGAAAACATAGTAGGCCATTAGAAGATTTTTTATACACATATGGGTGTAGAAAGACAGGTATCTCTAGATTTTTTAGCTCTTTGTGCTTGGCACAATGCCTAACCCACGGTCAATGGGCATGACAGCGAACCAAACCATTGTCTACTTGGGCTTGGTATGTAATCGAGCCCAGAGACATAGAGTCTGGCAGCACACTAGTCTTATTTCCAATTGGGCTTGGCACGCAGTTAAGCTCTAGTTTGATGGGTCAAAAAAGTCATTAGACTCATGCCTAATAGGGCTTAGTACGACCAAGCCTGAGGATAAACGGGTTTAGCAACTCGCTAGATTTATATCCAATTAGACTCAGCTCGCAACTAAGCCTAAGAACATTGCGTCTAGCACTTGGGCTTAGCACAGTGTCAAGCTCAATGATGTTGGCTCTGGAAGCTCTCCAGACCCGCACCTTGTTGAGCTCAACACGCATTTAAGCTTAAAAATACTGGATCTAGCAGCTCGTTAGACCTATATCCATATGGGTTCAGCTTGTAGCCCAGTCAAAAGGCATTGGTCTTGGAAAGAAGTTAAATCCATGTTATTTGACCTGATATTAGGTTAAGCTTAGAAATATTAGGTATAGACACAAACCCCACCCATCTATCAATAAATATAGGAACTCTTTGTTTCCTGCATTTCATTTTGCAAATCTTATTTTCATGTGTTCAGTAGAATTGAATATATATGATATCCTAAGATTGTTAGCGCATTATCTATATTGCTTTTAATAAATTATAACCTAACTGATAGCTGAAATTAGTACTTTTCCTTCTGTTAAAAAATTCCAAATTCAAACAGTTCATCTGCAACAAGAAGAAAACTACTTCCGTTAATTTTGTTCTTAATACAATTTGTTTTGATCAACCGTTTTTGATAATCCAATAATTAAAGTGTTGTTGGGAATTGTTAGTTTATGCTCCCAAGAACGGACATTTACATTAAGTTAGTCCAGTCGTGTCTCCTTCATTTAATTACAACTAATGAGCACAAAAGTAGACAAGAAAACATGGGAGTTAGATAAATTAGTACAACTACAGTACCAGGATTGCCAAGCTTAATTGTGATGACATCTTCTTTTCCAGCGATTCTTTTCAATGATTGGATGATGTGTGCTGCATATGCGGTCCAGCACCATTGATGAGGCTGTGTGCTCCACAACCCTTTCTTGATGTCGAGTGAACATGTGAAGGGGCCAAGACGTGTTGGATAAAAAGGAAGAGATTTGTAAAGGATGCATACAAAGCTTCAAGAGATTTAATGAAAAACAACCGAGAAAAAGATGGCCAGGGAGACATGTGGTCCTCTGAATTATTCAAGAACATTAAAATCGATGCTTGTTTGGACAGAGGAGATTGAAGAAAATGAAAATCTGCACCTCAGGGATGGGAACTTCAACTGACAAAGCGATGGCCCAGATTTGACTAATATGGCTCGACATTTGGATTGACTTATCATGCCATCATGTGCTTCTCTGCCATCTTCTCACATGCAAAAGCATGCAGTGTTTCTCTGCAAAAAAGAGAGGATTGGGCTTTCAAAAAGCTGACACCATTTTTCTTATTGGCCGAGAACTTGAAAATAGGGTTAGAACTGGGAACATGGTGGTCCAATCCTGCAACAGGGGGGTCATAATAGCCTTCATTTTTAATTTTTAATTTCAAAGTAATATTTATTTATTTTTTAAATTTTATTATACCAATATATCTAAAAATATGATAATATTTTCGACACAATGGACTTACTTCCTCGCATCTCCGTGGATGGTTGGAATCTTATTGACTACGGCGATCATAAGTTCGACAATAGCTGAAATGAAATTCCAGTACAATCAATTATTTATCATACCTTTCAATTTTCCATACTTGTGTGAAGGAGGAAATGATTTGACAGGTGGATGCGCCACGGCTTCCATGATACGTGTTTTTTTTTTTTTTTCTTTTTTGTATATATTAAAAAAAAATGTAGAATGAGCTGTCACCAACATTCCGTTATGGGATTCAAATCTGAACACCTTAGTATTACAAATAACTATTTTAAAAAAAAAAAGTTTAATGAATGATTGACCTTAAATCGCAGAATCTAAAACCTTACGTAAAATTTTAAATCTTAATTAATGTTTCGTTAAGTAAAAATAATATCAAAGTATTTTTAATTTTTAACCACTAAACCACACTTAAAAAAACAAAAGGGTTATTATTTTTTAAAATTTTAATCCTTTATTTTCAATCCATAAACAAAAAACAACATTTTTTTTCATGAAATTAAACACACTAACATGATGCTAGGATTTTTTTAAGACTTTAATTAAATTAAAACAAATCATTAACTTCAAATCCCAAACAATACAAAATTAAAAAATAAAACTGAAAGAAAAAAAACTGGTGACCCAATAAAAATAACAAAGAAAACATAAAATATTATGGATTGAAACAATATTTATGTTTGTGGAAACATTGTTTTTCCCATTTTTGAAAAAGTATTTTTTATTAATTAAATAAAATTTGGTTGTATTTATCATGAAAATTCTATATATATATTAACACCTTATGAGACGTGTGCGCATACAATTCAACTTACAAGTTTAGTTACAATAAATGAACTTGAAAATAAAGATTAAAATAGGTATCAATTATTTGTTCTTAAAATGATTTATTATCTGTTTTTTTATTGCTTGCAGTTGAATTACAATATCATTTCTCAAATCTATTCAATTACTTCCATACTGGATAACACTGACAAAAGTAAAACAACGAATTAGAATTAGAGTTTGTAAACAATGTTCTCTAGAAAATAGATAAGAGAGCAAGACGAGGAAGCAATAATTTACATGTTTTTGACAAGAGCAAAATATATAATGAAAGAGCCTTTTACAAGGCCAAGAGTCTTTCTCTCTTTTTAATACATCTGGAATTGTCTATATATATATATGTTTTAAAAAGACAAAACTCTTAATAAATCACATTAATTTAATATCTATCAGTATTGACAGAAGCCTGCAAGAGCTTTCGATATTTGGAGGACAACCATATTGGGGGAAATGCAGCAGGTGTTTTTGAGGAGATCAGAATTAAGACAAGGATTGAAATAGGTAAGACAATGAGCAAAGGTTTAGTTCTTCCTCTGGAAGGATACGAGGTGTCAAATGTTGAAAGAAAGAACGTTAATCTCAGAGTGGAAGGGAAAAGGGTTAGAGGAGAGTGTTTTAAGGGGGTGGAGTAAAGGGTCCTCACCGTTTCTGGGCTTAACATGGACAGCATGAAAAGGGAGTTTATTGCGTTTGGGCCTGGAAGTGCTGGAGCCAAAGAAAAGAGGAGCCCTGATTTTGATCTGACAGGGAGTAAAAGCTAAGAGCCGAAACTAATTGTCTTTCTTTTATTCTATGATCAATTGTTTTCATCGAGGAAACCCTGCCGCAAAGCGGTATTCAAAGAGAGCAAAGGGCAAAATGAAACGAACTGAA
>Ga0325403_1006479_pt1 | contig 11143 bp, 10 predicted proteins | sample PopdelMetagenome_19_FD_205665 | JGI IMG/M metagenome (GOLD analysis project Ga0325403, IMG submission 205665) | Populus deltoides microbial communities from Bellville, Georgia, United States - Xylem-PdKOR-R4 | ecosystem: Host-associated > Plants > Phyllosphere > Stem > Wood/Secondary xylem...
ATGCTAACGTGGCAATAACGTCCAAAAAAACCATACGTCACCTACCAACTCCGTTAAAATATGAACCGTCGACTACCGTCAATAAATCCTAACGTCGTCAACGTTAAACCCGTCAAAAACGACCTTCCCTCTCTCCCTGTGCCTAAAAGAACCAGCAGCCTCACTCTCTTCATATTCTTTCGTTTTCTCTCTCTAAAGGCCGCTCTCCATCTCGCTCTCTCTCGAATTTTTTCTTTCGCTTCAAAAACGCTGTCGTCTTGGCTCTGAGAAAGGTACGGACAGTCTCTCGATCACGTCGGTTTCGGTTTTTTCATTGCTTACGATTTTGACTATTTAGTGCTGTTTTTGAGGACCTAAAATCGGATCCTTTTCTTAGAAAAATTATCACGAGTGATTATTTTTTGTGGTTTCTATTTTTGGATTTTTTTTAAAACTCTTATGGATTTAGAGTGGAGACTCCTTGGTTTCCTAATTAGTTTGCTGGTTTAATTTATTTGCTCCTATAAATTTCATCGATTGTTTTTTTTTATATATTTTTTTCGAAAATCAGCTAGTGTGAACTGAATTATTGGTAATTAGTTCACTATTGACTACTGCTTTTTTAAAAAATTTAACTTGACTTGGAATTCTCTTAATTGCTGTCTCAAGACCCTTAAATCTTCTCCTTGTTTTATTGTTATTTTTTATTGAATTAGTTTTATTTTTCTCGTGTGTGCTGAAAATTATCTTGTTTTCGCATATTTGGTGGTGGAAATGAGCTGGAAACCCAATTCTGAGGTACAGCAAGTTCGCGGTTAAGACTAGCTTGAGATCATCAAATTAGTGATAAATATTGGTTCTTTTTCTTAATTGCAGTGGAAGAAATGCACTTGTACCTGGGAATTTTCCATTGGTAGTGAAATTTGAGTTGTGTTTGGACGGTGGAGCATGTGAGTGGAGATTTTGGGTTTGTGTTAGAATCTGGAGGCACTTTGTGTTTGAGCATGGGGAGTGCTTGTTGTGTTGCTGCGAGAGATAAAAATATAGTGAGTGGACCAGGTGGTGAAATCTTGCATAGAAATATTCGGTATTCGCCAACTTGGAGCTTTAGATGGGATAATCGAGGGCGAGTAGCAGGGGAAGATACATCGATAAGTTGGTTTTCTGATGGAATTAGCAGAAATGATGGATCAGATATTAAATATGAATCAACCTATACATCGGAGGATGGAAGCCCAACGGAGAGCTTCCAGAGACATACGTGGCAGAAGTCCCCAACATCTGAAGGAAACGCAGCTCATGCGAGGACTCCTGCTTCAGGTAAACTATTGGTGGATATGGTTCTTCACGTTAGTATCTAATGACCTATTTCACATGATTTTTCAGCTCATTCTGAAATTTACCTCTAAATTTAAGATACTGTTGCAGTTAGCTTTGTATTGCATATAGATGCATGGATTGAAAAGTAGGAGCAATACCCTTACTGGACATTTGCATGTCTATAAGAGCTTAAACCATCATAGTTGCTTATTGTTATAGAAGAAGAGGATAAACAATTTGTTTGATTTGGCATTGAAACCTAATTCATTATCATTAATGAGTGAGAAGCAGAACTCGATGAAATATACTCCAATATAACTGAAAACTGGTGGCGAGGAACAATAAATACCCAAAGCAGAAAGATTCATGCAGTGCTTAGGATTTTGAAAATGTATGCAAAGACAATAACCATGAGCTCTAAAATAAGCTCATTGCATAGTTATGATATTAGATTGAAGAAAACATGTATATAAAATAGACTGTGTGCTTACTGGGCTTGTTTGTCCACACACTTTAATTCTTCTCATGTTACATGCAAGGTGCATGATCCCAAGAGAGATGCTTAGCTCAAAAGGGAAATGTTGAATGCATATTTTAGAAACACAGATCTTTTGCAATTATTGCACCAAATTTACAGGAATTTACTTTGTCATGGAGCAACCTTGAGAATCTGCTTAAAGAACAAATCTGTAATCCCTCACAAACTACTACTCTGTGCTATTTATTATCCTGACCTTTCTTCTTCCTTTTTCCCTTCCTTTATTCCGTTGTCATGTTTTCTTCTTCTTCTTATGCATCTTCAATTATCTTCTGTAAGATGCAACCCAGAATAATTACTAGAATCTTTTTACATGGGAGAATAATGACTGTAATCATGACTAGAGCTTGATTTGTTATTTCTGCACATTTCTTTGGACGGCTAGATTCTTCTGTGTACTATATGGTTCCCTTCCTGTTCTTCTTTTGGCAACTGGTTTTCTTAGTTTCAAGTTTTGATGGGGGAAAATGAAACATAAGCTACGTTCATCGCTTTCTTAAGATTCTTATTATGTTGGACATTTGATAGAATACTCGTAAGAAATCTATTCATCTTGTGGGTTTTTGACCTCCCATGAGCCCACATGTTCATCCGTGATCATTTACACTTCTATTGCAGATCAATCCCTACCAAGGAATATCTCAATGGACACGAGTTTGGAACAGGTAGAGCTTTCTTCTCGTTGAAGGAACTTCTATATTTGTTCAATGATTGACTTCACCTCTTCTCCTTCAAATGGCATACATTACCGAATCTGTTCGTCTTGCAGGTGAAGGAGTCAACAGAATCCACGGCGGTTCTGAATCCATCTCCTGAGAAAATCTCGCTGTCATTGCCCTCTACTTCATCCTTGTCAACTTCTCCACTTCCCCCCCAAAGTCATTTACATCCTGCCAGCCCAACAACATCAAGGTGGCTACAGCACTCTCCGAGACATCAGCTAACAAAGCCAGTATCTGATGCCCGAATCCCAGGATTGAGGTCATCAAAGAGCATCCCAGGTTCTGAAGAGAGGCCTCCTGTTTCTTCATGGAGCAATGAATCAACTCAGGGATGCCATGGCGAGTCTTCAGATGGCTGGTCTATGCATGCATTTTCTGAGCTCATGGCTACTTCTAATAGAGAAAGGTGGTCTTTTGATAACGAGTGCTTGGGGTTTAATCATGAGAAGACCAGATCCAGTGGTCGAAGCTCAGCTTTTACTTCTGTTGATCTTCAAACATGTGGGATCTGCTCAAAGCTATTGACTGATAAATCTTTGTGGGGCAGCCAGAAGCTCATTGCTACTAATGAGCTCTCTGTTGTCGCAGTTTTAATTTGTGGTCACACTTATCATGCTGAGTGTTTGGAAGCTCTGACTCCTGAAATTGACAAGTATGATCCTGCATGCCCATTTTGTACCTTGGGAGAGAAGCAGGCCTTTAAACTGTCTCAAAAAGCTTTAAAAACAGAAATGGACTTGAAGGCTAGAAACAAGAAATTGAGGAGCCGAGTGGTAGATAGTGATCTTGATGGTGATTCGGCAATGTTTGATCGCTTTAAAGATGGTGGAAATGAAGGAAAGGGTCCAAAGATGGGCTTAAGTTCCAGCATGAAAAGTTCCTTGGCAAAGCCTTTCTTGAGGCGGCATTTTTCATTTGCATCCAAAGCGAGTAGATCCTCTGCTGAGAATCACTCAACCAGAAAGAAAGGTTTCTTCTGGACAAGATCTCTGAGGGGTTGATGTTCTTCTCAGCTGTGAAGTGGTGAGTACTTCAAGTCGTCAACTCATGTATATGCTTACAAATCACTGGAAATTGTTCACGGCGAGAGCCTCGTGGCTTCCAAACGTTAATGCATAATAGCATGATGTGTATAGCAGATGTATTAGTGAAGATTTTGATTGACCGGAAACTTTCTAAAATAAGCATAGGTGTTTTTATTAATCATCAAATTCTTGGAACTCAACATGACTGATTCAACTTTTATGGGTGCAGATTCCAGTGCTGACCATCTCTGCGTTGTCAAAAAAGGATTGTTGGGGCAGCGGGACGTCTTCCTTCAAGAATTCGTTTTGGAACATCTCCATCTCCATCTGCGTACACATTTACACATTTTCAAACTGGCCCACAGGATTAGTTTGTGGAGCGATACTGTAAAGAAGTAAATGAACTTATAGAATTCCTATATGATCATGAAAAGATTAGTAGAATTAAAATGTATCACAAGATTGGTGATCCTATTGGTGTTTTGTACAGATCAATTTGTTTCTTGCTTGCACACAGTTCATGAACTGATTCAAATCAATGAGGTATGGATAAAAGACCCCTCATACATGAATAATCAACCTCATTTCTTGTGGGATTTGGTGCGGTGTTGTGGTTTCTCAATACTGTTTCTCTAGGAAATTATATGCAACTTGTCTTTTGGTTTCTGTTATAGACTGCTGCATCATGTTCTTGAAGGCTAATTTTAAGAGTACTGCGTTTATTTTGAAGTATCCGTATAAGTTAGTTTTCCAGAAAATAAAAATTATACTTAGTGAATGATAATAATTATTGGATGATGGATGTAATTTTTCGGGGTATTTTGAGAGGAATGGAATTACTCTTCGACGTCTTCGTCTTCGTCCTCGTCCTTCCTGAAACCTTATATGCCGAGATGAGTGACACGTCTCCTGTCACGGCTAGCGTGGCAACAATCCTTCATGGCTCTTTTGGACTATCTAACACCAGGTGTAGAAACCTGGTTACATGCATGAGCCACGTCTGTTCTCCTCCGCCACTTTATTTACCTTTTATTAGGCCAGCCTAGCAAGCTAAGCTTAGACTCTGTCCTTCACTATCAAAATCGAAATTCATCACTGTTGCTAAAAAAGATGGCTGCCACAATAAGAGATGAGCAAGGCAATCCAATTCAACTCACAGATGAACATGGCAACCCAGTTCAGTTAACAGATGAACATGGTAACCCTGTACAGATCACTGGCATAGCCACCACCAAACAACCTCCGACGCTTGGCAATGTAAGTAGTGATCAGGTACCTGGTACTGGACTTTTGTCTAGTACTGATGCAACGAAGGGCACTGACATTCATGAGACGGGACAGCATGGTGGGGTTGCTGCTGATCAAGGTGGACATAAGAAAGAGGAGCAGGAAGGGATTTCATCTACTTCAAGCTCTGGCTCGGTAAGACATATTTGACTGACATAACTATATAACTAAGACACGAAATGATGATTACACATTGGTCGCCCCTCGAATCCTTATTTTGAACAGAACTGTCGAAATTTTTTATGAGTTTTATCAGGTAAAGCTCCAGGTTATATGTAGTGAACAATGACGCATATATAGAATCCTACAGTGGCGCCGTGCCATGAGACTCACGACGCTCGTTGCCAAATTCTTTAAGAAATGTTGGGAGTTGTTTGACATCTTTCCTGCAAATAAATTTGATCGCTAATTATCTCTTTTAATTGTAGTCTGAGGACGATGGGCGAGGAGGGAGAAAAGGGCTGAAGGAGAAAATAAAGGAGAAATTAACTTGCGGGAAGCACTAGGAAGAGCATGGACAGACCGCTGAGGTACACACCACAACCACCGGTCCAGCTGGAGAACAGTACCAGGAACATCAGAAGAAGAGTGTGATGGAAAAAATCAAAGAGAAATTATCTGGCCACCACAGCCATCATCAAGGAAGTCTGCTATGGCAGTCTATTGTTTTGTGGAGTCAATATATTATTAGTGATTTCGTGTGGACAGGGTTGGTTGAATTGTGTGTGAATTAGCTGTTAAGGTTAGTTCTGTAATAATTTTAATAGGCTGTCTGTGTATTAAGCATGTAATCATGTTTTGGGTTGCATAAATAGTTTTCAGTTTGTCCTAGAAAAAAAAACATTAAATCTTGATATTAACTCGCATGCAAAAAATTATCAAGAAAAGGATCTTAATGAACTCTTTTCACAGAAAAAGAAACATGTTCCCACTGTGCGCGCGCGTTTCCTTGTTGCTGAGCACTTCCGGTCTTGATTAACAGAACAAAAAAGATTCTATTCGTAGAAGATTAGATCCGACTGATTACATAATTACACAACCGCATGGTGCACCTCCATGGTGAAAAGTAGCTGGCGGCCGCTTCAGCAAGGGAAGTGCACCTCCATCATTTCTGCCTGTTCCAGGCACACAAGGCCTTGTGGGCCATATGAATTAAGCAAACTCATTACTTGTTCATGTTTTTGTGCTTGCTCTTTACTGGCATATTCAAGGGAGTCTTCAAGCCTTTTGAGCTCTTGGGACCGAGTGTCTGGAGCTCCGAGTCCAAGGAGCAGCAGCTCTGATACCAATTGGAGGAAGCTTAATGGAAATGGTACCAACTTGGATTTCTTCCAAGTTTGTCTGTAATTCTGGAAGAGTGTTTATCAATGCCATCAATGCTCAACTATGGAAGATACAGAGAAGAAGACGAGAGAGATACTGAATTTGTTTTTTCATATCCTGTCCTTCACTCCCTGCCTGGTTAGTTACATGCAAGGCCAAAAGGAAGAATCAGCCTTCAACTAAGCCTCCACATGGATATCTCTCAAGAGTCCTTCCCAAACTAAAAACATAAATAGAACATTGCCTCACACGATACTATCAACGTCTCTTTTTTTTCAAGTTTCATATGCCCTAATTTCATTCCTCCCATCCTTTCCCATCACGACAACAGCAACCTGTGACAGTGACATAATAATGCGTGATTTTGGATGCAAAAGGGGAGCAATGAGAATAATGAACCGGGACAGGATTTGCGTTTCTGCCTACAAAAGATGCAGGCCGTAGATAGAAATTACGGACCTAGGAAACCTAAATGATAGGACAAGACAAGGATAGTGTTGTGATTTTGGAGGCAGGTAGATCTTAGGTGCAATTGTTGTGTATCGGCCACCAAAAATGAAAATAGAAGTCAGAATTCCGTGTCAAAAATACCATTTTTATTCTAAGATACATCATACTATCGATACATATTGAATGCATTGTCTACCTTATAATTAAAAATAATTAATGCATGGTGTAACATTGCTATGCAAGGAGATTGCTCTCACCGTTTGATTGCCAGAGGGATATATACCAATCAAATATAAGCATTCAGGTTGAGTAGAAAATGATCCAATTAAGCAAAAAAATAATAATTAAAAACACAAAACCATAGCTATATAATTAATACAGAAAGCAATTGATTGAATGAACGCAGCAATTCGCTTACTAGCAACATTAAGGTCAACTTGTCATGTGACAGTAGAAACCCCAAAGAACAATGTTGCTTGCCAAGAGCCAAGAATGAAAACCATAATAGAATGGAATATCTCCTTGCTGGAACAATTGTTTTTCTGAAATATCCTTACAGCAATTCAACTGAAAGGAACAACAAATGGTACAAGATCTGAACTCCATTTCATTCAGTTTCTGGGCAGCCTGAGAAGTTACCAAAAAAAAAATCAAGCACGGGTTTCAATCCTTTCCAAAGTCAGCATTGTAGTGAGCACTAGATTCAAGCTTCTTAGCCTCGTTTAGTTTCCTGACAGCCTGAAATGGAAGAAAGCCATATCATGTCAAACCATTCGAACACAGTAACAGGCACAACCAGAGTAGAGATGTCCAAGGAAACAGAATTGTCTAGATGTCCATTGTCACAGTGAGCTGACTTAAAAATTAAACTATTTCAATTTTCACTTCTTGCATAGAAGAAGTGAGGTCTGTTTTACTACATGATTCTTCAAGGCTATGTTTACTAGGAGAGATGGATTCCAATCTCTCCCCACGTGTCCACCCTTCCTCCAATCCCACTTGACAAACAGAGTGTAAGTGACCGGACAGGAAAAATGAAGTGCTCTCTCAAAGACAGCAACACTGGCTGAGTAGTACAGGACTCCAGTGTCATGAGCAAACAGGCCCTGACATAAATAAAATCTCTTACACCTAGTTTGATATGCATTTCTGAAAGGAAGAACATCTTACCTTCATGAAATCCTCATGGATGACATAATCACGTTCTGCACGGATTGCAGACATCCCAGCTTCAGTACAAACATTTCTAAGATCAGCACCATTAAAACCCTGCAACAAAGGTGCTTGATTTAACAGTCACGTAAAAGATACTAACGATTTGTACAGATAGAAGCATCTCCAGCTTACCTCAGCAAGCTTTACAACTGCTTCATAGTCAATATCTCCATGTTTCGCAATTCCAGAAGCATGGATTTTGAGGATTTCCATTCTTGACTGCTCATTTGGCAATGGAATTTCTATCTTCCTGTCTAGACGGCCCGGTCGAAGAAGTGCAGGGTCCAGAACATCAGGTCTGTTAGTTGCCATAATCATTTTAACCTAGAAACACAAACTAGAGTCAACAAATTTCTAGTAAAACAAGTGCTCCATGTCAAACTAGCACATATACAAATCGAGATATTGGGTTTGTTCGATGAAAACAAATGTAAGTTACCTTCCCTAGCTGGTCAAATCCATCCAGCTGATTAAGCAACTCCATGAGTGTTCTTTGGATTTCACGGTCAGCACTTGTTCCCTCACTGAAACGGCGTCCACCAATGGCATCAATTTCATCCATAAATATAATACATGGCTGGCAAGCAGAAACTCGTTACGAAGTTACAATAAATATATCTTGGCAGATTTCTCACCAAAGGAAAAATATATTCTCTAATAATTTGAGCTCTTACTTGATGATCCCGTGCATACCCAAACATCTCTCTAATCAATCTAGCACTTTCACCAATATATTTATCAATTATGGCACTCGACACAACCTAAATCCAAAGTAAATATCCAATTCTTGGTTAACAAAAATACATGAGTACTCAAAACAAGGAATTTTGAAGCTGACATTCAAATTGCAAAAAACAATTTCTAACCTTCAAAAAGTTGGCATCAATGTTGCTAGCTATTGCTCTGGCTAATAATGTCTTTCCTGTTCCAGGAGGTCCATAAAGAAGCACACCCTGGAAAAAATTGAAATTCAGCCTCCAAAGTATTTTCAATTTTCTAGCCAACAGATGAAGCAACATACAACAGTATTATTACCTTGGGAGGCTTGATTCCCACCCTCAAGAAGAGCTCTGGATTCATGAGAGGCAGTTCTATAGATTCTCTTAATTCTCGAATCTGATCTGAGAGCCCTCCCACAGCAGAGTAGCTAACATTACCAGGATCTTCATGAAGCATGTTATATACAACTGGATCAACCTGTAAAACAAAAATTTAACAACAATTTATGAGACAGACACATTAAAAGAATATTACAGCACAATCAGTGGTTTAACCGACTAATAATCCCATCCAATAGTTTACAGAATCAATACTTACCTCACGAGGAAGAGCTCGCATGATTGTGAGAGTAGTCATATCAAGAACAACTCGGGTTCCAGCTGTTAGTTTTTCTTTGTCCACTTTACTACGACAACCAACCACATACCTAGGTCCACTGCTTGCTTTAACTATCACTAAACAGTATGATAATAAATATTAGTTCCCCAGCCTGTAATATACCTAACAGCCAATAGACAGCAACAAGAACAAGATGATGGGAAAAGATAAGAAAAGATTTAACTTCATGAAAAAGCAGCTATTAATGAAAGCAGAATGCTGAGCTGAAATATGAAAATACTTTTTAACTCTAAAAAAATCAATATATTTAATCTATCCTCTATGCATGAAAGGAGGGGGAAAATTAGCAGCTTCTGTTTAGGATGTAGAAAACTTAACAGTCTCCAAATTAAATTTCATGAGCAAAAGTAGATATTAGTACAGCGTTCATTGTCGAGTGGCCTGAGAACTTCGCCAATGATCTGTCCAACACTCTGAAGGGACTTCAAATCATCTTCAGTTTTGGCAAATTCCTTCTTGGCAGCCCGCAAATTCTCTCTCACTGAATCCATCCAATTACAACAAATGTCAGTTACACAAAAGTAAAACCACAGGACTCTAAGGACAAAACAATATTTACTGCGAATATAAACATGGAAAATTGTCCACCAAAAACCAAATTCCTAAAGGTTAATTTCCTTCCCTCAGATTTTATCCACAAAATGGTATCTTAATTAACAACACAATGAATTGGAAAAAGAAAATTAAGCATTGGTATTCCCTCTTCCTTTAGAGTGATTTAATTAATAAGCAGTGAATATTTACATCTCAAACCCAAACAAACATCAGTCCATTTTCCTAGTAATTCAACTCGCTCAAATCATCTAATCTTATCTGCCAGAAACCACCTCAAATTCGCACAAATTGCGTCAGAAACAAAGCACCACAGCATTTCAAAGAGTCATGTTTAGCTTGAATATAAACCCAAATCCAATCTGCCGAAGTTACATTATTAAACCAAACTAATCAAACCGAACATGCAGCCGCTTTGAGCTTTTCTCCTTTTCCACCCACTTTTCTACAAGCATCTATTTTAAATCCCCAAAAATCTAATGAATTATAACAAAAAACCACCTACCCTTTGTCATGGCCATACAAAACCAAGAAACAGAATTCAATTATGAACTCAAACCCTATCTCATTATTCACAAATCTACGTCATTTCTTTAAAATAAATAATTAAAAATTAACGAAACAAAGACTGCTTTTTCACAAAGCAAGAAATCCCTAAATGTGCTGTAATTAAAATTAGGGCTTTGTTGCGGTGACCTGCATGGACTCGGGATTCGAGCTCCTTATGATTCAGTAGCTTCTTGCGATAATCGGCGGTCGCTGTACGCCGACGTGCCGCTTCCTCTGCTTCGCTCGACATTCTTTGTTTTCTTTCACTGTTTTGATGACTAACAGACACTGAGGTTTGTGTTTCGTTTATAAATTAACTCACTTGTTTTTCAAGAAACGAAGCTAGCTCCTAAAGGAAGTTCGGGACAGGTTCTTCTTCTGTTTTTTAAAAATGTTTATAATTTTAAAAATATTAAATTAATATTTTTTTTTATTTTTAAAAAGCGCACGACTTATTCGTTTTCTGCTCTTTATTTACGGGCTGAGTCTAGCCCTCTAATTATTACTAATATTTCAATCCAGTCCTTAATTTATCAGAAATCGCAAAATGAGGCTATGCAAATGCTCCTTGTGTTGATTTTAACGGCGTGGATATACAGGAATGGATGGAATTCACTTTGCGTGATACAGGTGGCTTAATTAGAATTTATGATAGTTTGGTAATGTAATTGAAAAAATAGTAATGGCTAGGGTTAGTTGCTCAATTTTTTAAAAGTTTGAAATTCCTAGAGTACTTACTGCACCCGTACAGATCAGGTCCAACAACACATTACCTAAAATTAAAT
>Ga0325403_1006482_pt1 | contig 11140 bp, 6 predicted proteins | sample PopdelMetagenome_19_FD_205665 | JGI IMG/M metagenome (GOLD analysis project Ga0325403, IMG submission 205665) | Populus deltoides microbial communities from Bellville, Georgia, United States - Xylem-PdKOR-R4 | ecosystem: Host-associated > Plants > Phyllosphere > Stem > Wood/Secondary xylem...
AATAATTAATATCATAGTAAGTATCCCCATTTTTTTAAAAAAATAATGATTTTTCATATAATAATAATAATAATTTTGCAATAATTACACAAAACAAATTAAAATTTAAGCTAAAATTTACACAAAAAAAATTAAAATTTAAAATTTAAGCTAAAATTTATGAACATGATTTATAACTAAAATAATCAATCCTAGATTTGCTATAAAATAAAATTTAATCTACGACCATTATCACGAGACCAGAATATCCTAATAGAAAACAAAAGCAAAATAGATTATGAAAGCTCAGTTTCTAATCTATTTAATATTCAATGACAAATTTGAAAAGAAATTTAAGTAAACAAAAAAAAAACATAAAAAATAACTTGATTTAACTCAAGATTAATCCATTGAACACTATTATCAGGTCATGAGACCGAATTAACCTAATAGAAAGTAGATAAAACAAATAATGAAGCCTAATTCCCAATTAAACTAATATGGAATGATAAAATTGAAAAACAATTAAATAAAAAGGAATAAAAACTCAGCCAACTAGGTTAAATCCGCCAAACTCGCAATCCATGTCTTGAGAGTAAGATAATCCAGTAAAAGAAACTAATATTAAAAGGATAAAATTAAAAAAAAAAAAACTAATTGAATATATATATATAAAAAAAACAAAAGCAAATGTATTTTTTAGAGTCATACTAAAACACGTGGGGAAAGTATTATTGCTACAGTACTTTATCCACGTGTTTTAGATTATAGGTAATGTGTTTGATTAACATTTTCAAGTCTGAAAAATATTGGTGAAGCGAGATACTTTGGTATATATGAGTGTTAAAGTATCAATATTCTCAGCTGGAAAAAAATACTCATATTTTTTTAAAATTATAATAAAATGTCATTTATCAGTCCTAGATTTGCTATCAAATAAAGTTTCAGTTGTATTTTTTAAAAAACTTATTCATTATTTGGAATAAATTGTTAGTTACAAATTGAAAATAAAGAATTTTAAAACAATTTGTGATCAAATTTTTTAGTTTGATTCTCTGAATAGTTTATGAATGTATGTACATGTATAGTGTATTTGTTTGATTACCTTTTTGAAGTACAGAAAATATTGATAAAGGGAGATATTTTGATATATATGAGTGTTGAAGCATCAATATTCTCTGCTTATAAAAGAGGGAAAAAAGATTAAAAAAAAAGAAGATAAAATTATAACATAATCACATTTCTTTTTCTTTTCACTTTTGTGTTGCAAAATCCTTTGCCTCGCTAAGAAGTTATGCTTTACACAAGGAGTTAACAACAAAAAAAAATTGAAATTTTTTATTATCCTTAAAAAACAATAAGGGAGACAAGTTAGGTTATTCATATCAGCATTTCTCACGTTCAAGAGCATATACAACTTCAAAAAGCAGGCAGGTAACATCAAAATGCCAGGGTGGTCTAGGAACTGGCTCCATTTCAGCCAAAAATAGAGCTTTGATCTTTAAATGGTTATGGAGATACGGCAACTTAGATATTGGTATATGGAAAAATCTGGTCTCTAGTATTTATATGCAGAAATCATCTTTTAATATACCTCTTAAGATGGTTACTTCAAGGGGTAATTCTTAGTGTAACATTGTCGATGGTTGTGCCAAGGAGGAGGAAATTCAGAATATTGTTAAGAATGAAATTTGTGTTGTAGTGGGCAATGAATGTGATACCAGCTTCTGGAATGATCTATGGCTAGGTAATTCTAGGTTGGCAGAGCAATTCCCAACACTTTTTAATCCTTCACAAGATAAAGCTTCTTCTATTGCTAATATGGGAATATGGGATGGTTTGAATTGGATAGGGAACTTCAAATGGAGAAGATCTCTTAGACTCAGGGAGATCAATTTATTCAACTCCTTGTTAGGCCTGCTGTCCAAAGTTGTACTGTCCAAGGAGACCAATGATAGATTAATTTGGAAACCTAATTGAATAGGATGTACTCTGTCAAGTCCGTGTGGTCTGCTTTCTCCAACTTGTCGATCTAGTAATTTCATTTCCTTCAAGGGTATATGGAAAGGTATAGTCCCTCCCAGGATGGAAGTATTTTGTTGGCTTGCCATTGTGGGTAGAATCAAGACTAGAGGGGTCTTGGTTAGAAGAGGCATTATTGGAGTTGAGGAAGGTTCCTGCCCTGTTTCTTCTTTGGAAACAGCATCTGTGGAGCATCTTGTCATCCACTGTCAAAATCACTAGAAAATCTGGACAAAATCCTGTGAATGGTGGGGCCTCTCTTGATGTTGCCCAAGAAATTTTCCTGACCTTTTTCAGCAATGGGAAGTCCTTGTTGAAGGAAAATTCCAAAGGAAGGTATGGTTTAAGCTTTTTTTGAATGCATTGGTCTTCAAAATAAAATTCCAGATTGTGACACCATATTCCTCCTTATTTTAACTAGATTTTGGGTATGGATTAAAGCTTTAGATTCTGACTTCCCATACTGTGCTCTTGATCTACTTTTATCTGGTGATGGTTTGAAAAAACTGGTCAAATATTAAGAAAATTAATTCAGTTGTTTGTTGGTCCCCCGAGGAACATGTTATTCGGAATCAATGTGGGGTGGTTCTAGGGGTTTTCTCTATTCCAGTGGGAAATAAAGAATGATCTTTTCATCCTAGCAGGTAGATTTTCATCTTGCTTGGGTCCAGTATCCTTCACTCGTACGTAAACCAAGGGAGATTAGTCACCGTGCAGATGTTCTTGCTATACAAGGAGTCCGTAGAGCAGAAGAGTTTGTGGCATTGTTATGAAAATCTCTAATTCAGATACATTATCTATGGTGTATCTGCTTGGTGCTGGTCTGACTTCGGGTTGGGTTGGAATGAACGTCAGATACATCATCGAGGCTAGAGGATGCAGAAAGCTAATGGCATACAGTTCAAGCATAAATGACCTGAGTTTTGATTGCTTGAGTTAGTGGAGTTTGTTTAACTTGTTGTTATTGTGAAAGAAAAGGAAAAATGAAGGACGAGAAGAGAGGGTAAAGAGAAGGGTGCAAAAGAAGACGAAGAAGGGCCAATTTGTTAACTTTTGGTGAAGGGGAATCGAGGCAGATCCTCAATCAGAATTAACCCACATGTGATTCGAAATTTGGTTGTCTAATTTGTACAGTGGATTCTGATTTGTACACATATCAATGATTTGGTCGACAAAATCAGTGGATTTCTGATTCTCGTGTTGGTTCTCTAAGTAAACATCAAGAGTTGTGTTTATTTTTGGAGTCAATATATAGCTGGTTGAGAGAAGTTTGATGATTCTTGAATGGGCGATGTTGCTTTTTTTACTGCAGCATGATGCAACATCAGAGGGAATCATCTTGTATGACTGTTGTTTCTTGATAGTGGCCGTTGACAGGAGGTAGTTTTGGCTAATTAATTCAAGTACTAGCTAGACTTGTAAGCGTTTTTATACTAATTCGTATTGAAAAGAGGGAGCTGCCGTGATTCAGCTCTTGAATTTAATTGTTGTTTTTTTTTTTATATATGTTATTAAAATTTTAGTTGTCAAGAGTTACGAATTTCAATAACTTATTAAATTCTTAAATTGAAATGATTATTTAATAAATTATAATATATTTTTTTTGTATATAAATTAGAGAAAATAATAGAGAGAGGAGAAAAAAGAAAAATAAATGTTAGAGTGATATAAACAAAGAATTATATAAGAGTTAGAATTATGGGTTAGATAAATATGCACAGATAGATTGCAACAAAAAAAAATGAAATTAAATATGCGAAAGAAAAGAAAAATGAAGTACGAGAGAGAGAGAGAGGGTAAACAAAGGGATGCAAAAAAAGAAGAAAAAAGAGGGAGAAGAGGAAAAGAAATGAAAAAGAAAAAGAAGGAGGGCCAATTTGTTAACTTTTGGTACCGAAGTACACCTCAATCATAATTAACCCACATGCGGTTGTTTAATTCTGATTCTCTACTTTGGCTTTTTTATGACAGTGATTGTTTTTGTGGTTAAAACGTGATTTTAATGAATTTTTTTTTTGCATTTTCTTTTATTCTACAGGTAATATAATAAAATTGAGATATGGAAATTCAGAAAGCACTATTTTTAAATATTGAGAATAGGGACAGATCCTGCAGTCTGCATGGAAGATCAAAATGTAAGCAAATTAATCATTAATGAACTATTCTGTACGGGAGGATAGAATTTCCTTGTTATACAGTACAGCTCCTGCATGGCTGTGTCCAGTAATGTGCCCATTATAACATGGAACCGAAAGAAAGGTATTTGGGTGACAAAAGTGACGTGGATACACATAGACGAGTCCAAGTTCGATAATAATAATGGATGAGGCGAACAATTTATTTTTATTTTCTTAATAATAATAATAATACTAATAATAATAATACTTAATTTTTATGTTCTTATTATCTTGATAAAAACAGATATAACTTTCCGGCAGGGCAAAAGAAAAGATATTGCGACAAAATATCATAAAGGAAAATAAATGTAATTTGTGGTTCTTAACGCTTTTTCTTCCTTTAAATACCGAAGAAATCAGCAGCTTGTGATCAGTTGAGGAGTGGAACCTCTTGCCCTTGAGCCACAGTGGTTAATTTCACCTCCCCTTCATTTGTTTACTTTTCATTTAGTGAGTTTCTCTAAGCTACAAAATAGTATGACCTACATGGATCCTGTCTTGTTCAAAGCTGCAGCAGCAGGCGATATCGGTCCCTTTGAGAATTATCAAACCTGCCTTGATCAGTTATTGACTCCAGACGAGAACACCATTCTTCATGTCTACTTAGGAAACCAAAGTTGGGAACTGGGATTCACTGATTTTGTTGATAAAAATTCTTGAAATGTGTCCAGCACTGTTATTGCAGGCCAATAAGAAAGGTCAAATCCCACTCCATTTGGCAGCAAGATATGGTCATTCCAATGTGGTAAAGGTCCTCATTGACTGTGCCAAAGCTCTACCTACTGATCCAGAGAGCGGCGTATCAGAAGCAAAAAAGATGTTGAGGATGACCAATGAAGAGCAAGATACAGCGTTGCACGAGGCAGCTCGAAATAGGCGGAGCCATGTGGTGGAAATATTGACTAAAGAGGACCCTGAGTTTTCATATTCCGCCAATGTTCATGGAGAAACTCCACTTTATATTGCTGCTTCCATTGGCTGGTTTTGGACCGCAGAACGAGGAAAGGCGGTCTGTGAAATCTTAGGAAATTGCATCTCAGTGGACTACGGCAGCCCTAATGGTAGAACTGCTCTACACGCTGCAAGCAGGACAGGAGATGATGGTAAGATTTTGCGCTCAAGTCTAGAGAATTAATTAATTTATATATAATAGTGTAAACTATAATTTAAAATCCACGTATATTTGATTTTATATATCCGTGTTCGCTTCATAATTAGCTTTTTTAAAAAAAAAAAACTTTGTGAGTTTAAGTATGGGATATATATATATATGGTTTTTTGAAAATTATTTTTAATTTTTTTTTGTGTTTCTTTGTCATTAAAAAAGTTGATTAAAGAAAAATATTTTTCAATTAAAAAAAAATTTGACTTGATTTTAGAAAAATAATTTTTTTTGACGTAAAACACTTTTCAGATATTATGAAAAATTTAGAAATGTCATGTTATTAACTTATTATATCAAATTTGATCCTCAAACTTTTAATTGCTATATATTTTATTTTCAATCTTTTTTTAAAAAATTTCATCTCTGTTGATTTTTATAATTTGATTTAATTTGATTTTTATATCAACTTTAGTCCTCATTTTTATCATTGTTAATTTGTTTTTTCCTTATCATTAATTGAATTTTTTGATTTATAAGATTTAGTCCTTATTTTTTTTATTGTTATTTATTTTATTTGAAGTAATTTATGAAATTATATATATTTTTTAATTTTATTATTTTTCAAATTTTTTATCAGTTAGATTTGATCTTTATTATCTTGATTGTTATTTATTTTATTTGAGATTATTTATGAAATTAGATTTTTTTTTCAATTTTATTCTTATTCAACTTTTTAATTTATAAGATTTGCTCCTCATTATTTTAATAAACTTGAAAAAAAATATTAACAATTTTTTTAGCTTATTTTCCATGACATAATCAAATACTGGAAAGTGTTTTTTAACTTATTTTTTATAATACTATCAAACATTGAAAAATAATTCATTTTTCAGAAAATTATTTTTCAAAAAACCACTTAGAAATTATAAAACGGGGCATAAGTGAAATCTCTGTTGTTCATGAAGGAGAACTTTTATTCCTTGTTTTGTTGGTTTCAGAGACAGCAAGAAAATTGGTAGAAAAAGAAAAAAAGTTGACGAAAACAACCGATGAGAACGGCTGGTCACCACTTCACTACGCTGCCTATTTCTCTACTAGGTTAAATATTTCAGTTGTGAAAGTATTACTAGAATATGATGCGTCCGCAGCCTACATTGCTGAAACAGAGAAGAAGAGAACAGCTCTTCACATTGCTGCCATTCAAGGACATGTAAACGTAATGAAAGAGATTGTTTCTCGATGCCCTGCTTGTTGTGAGCTAGTTGATAACAGAGGTTGGAATGCCCTTCACTATGCTGTGGCAAGTAATGATATAGAAGCGTTCGAGCAATGTCTGGAGATTCCAGAGATTGCAAGACTTAAAACGAAGAAGGATGACAAAGGAAACACGCCCTTCCATCTAATTGCTGCTTTAGCGCACGAGAAGAAGGAATGGAGATACGTTTTATTTGCCGATACTAAAGGTCACTTATATGGTCTTAATAAGCGACAGCTAAGCGTCAACGACATATATTTCGGAAATATTGGAGAGATAGAGGTAATAAATCCTCTATGAATTAACTGTTGTGATAATTAATGCATCCATGAAACCCACACACACAAACAATATATATATGAATCAATTTCTCGATTTCTCAATTTGGGTTTTGAAGATAATTAAATCACAGCAAACTGGTTTTCCTTTGCATCTAAGATTCTCTTAGCTCCGCATCTTAATCATGTCCATCAAATGGATCTACATAACTTTTGTTCAGTTTTAATGTATTATTTTCTGTTGGGATCAGTTATGTATCATCTTACGAGTATCTTCTATATTTTAATTGTTTTGTTTTAAAAATGTTTTTTATTTAAAAAAATTGAATTAATATTTTTTATTTGTTTTATAATTTTGATAAGCTGATATTAAAAATAAAATAAAATTTAAAAATATTATTTTAAAATAAAAAATACTTTTAAAAATTATCTAAATCGCAGTACTAAATATAAAAATAAAGTAATCTGAATAACTTAATAATCTTTTTTATTTGGAATGAAGTTATTTTATTGATTTTGTTAAGTTTTTCATCTACATGTAACTGTTTTATAAAAACATATATTATTCAATAAAAAAACAAAAGTAGTACAAATGAATGAAAAAAATACAATTAATTAAAATTTTAAAAATCTGAGAATTAAAGTTGAAAAATTTAATAGAAACTTAACATAATCTTACAAGCATTTAAGGAGAGTAACAATAAACAATAATATACAGTAATCTTAGTTTTCTTTTTGGGGATAATTGGGCTAATCCGGTTTAATTTCAATTAAATTAGTTTTTGTTACCTTCTAATATATACAGTAACAAAAAGGATTTGATTGGAAACAAAGGCTCGGAAGTTGATATATGATAAATAGCTAAAAATGATGGATTATTTGTTTAAATTTTTAGATTAAGTTGGTTTTTTAAAAATAATATTACAATCTTATTGATCAAATAATTATAAATTCAAATCTCACTATTTCTATTTTAATTAATAAAATTTAAATACAAGATAATATAAATAAAATTTTAAAAAAATTTCACTTAAAAAAATATTCTAGAAAGTAATAAAAAATTATTTTTAAAACCTCTTTAACATCTTAACATATTTTACTCAAAATATATATTTTTGCAGAAAGAAATCCTAGAATCCCTTGAAGATGTTGGCAGTGGACCGATTGGTCGCGGTCCCTTTATTTTGAAAAAGAAAAACAATGATGAGGAAAACAAAGAGAAAGAGGAAGCTTTGAGTAAAGCAAGAGAGTTTCATCTAGTTGTTGCGGCGCTGATAGCAACGGTAACATTTGCAGCAGCATTCACCCTACCTGGCGGTTACAAGAGCGACCGAGGCACAACAATTCTAGCTAAAAAAGCTTCTTTTGTAGTATTTGTCATATCAGATGCAATATCAATGGTGCTCTCTATTTCTGCTGTTTTTATCCACTTTTTGATTTCGCTGATTCATGGTTTTGAATTGGTTAAGAGGAAAAATATAAGTGAGGAAGCCGCTATAAAATTATTTGGGGTTGGCACGTTGTTGACCATGATTGGCATGGGTATAATGATTATCGCATTCGTCACGGGCACATACACGGTTTTAGAAACTTCTTTGGAGCTTGCTATCAGCACTTGTCTCATTGTTCTGAGCTTCTTCTTCATTGTGCTTTTAGTCTTGAGGTTCATTTGCAAGGATTTAAAAGATAACCATCAATTCTAAATTTTCTATCAAATAAAAATCAGTTGTAATTTCCTTATTGTTTTTTTTTTAATTTGTATGTCATATGTTCAGAAATTATGTGGTGGGTTGCCAAATCAGTTGTCAATTTATTTCTTTTATTGTAATTGATGCACATCACAAGACTTGTGGTAAAAACCTCTGACACTATTGTTTATTTACACAAGACTTGTGGTAAAAACCTCTGACACTATTGTTTATTTATTTATTTTCATTTTCCTATTAATGACTAAAATTTAGCGACACAGATACTAGTTGGGACAGAGTGCAATTTGCTTTGATGGTTTGTTTGTAATTCAAGATTGTAAAGTGGTTGTTTTGTGTTTAAAAAATGTTATTAGATTTTTTTATTTTAAATTAATTTTTTATCATTTTATATTTTTTTAATATGTTGATATTAGACATAAATTTTTAAAAATAAAAATAAATAAATTATTTAATATATTTTTAAATAAACAATATTTTAAAAAACAATAACTTATTTTGAAATGTGGGATATGCCAAGTTTCATTCTTCTTTGGCTCGTGTCAGCTAACTAGCTAGCTTGCTCGCTCCATGAAGTCAGACCTGACAAACCAGACTGCTCTTGAGATACGAAGATAAATTCCATCTCACAAAAGAGAGAGTGTGAAGGAGGAGTGCTCAGTTTGAAGTGAAAGCGAAAAAGACAACAATTTGATTTTAAAAAAATAAATTTAATGGGGCAAACACTTATCTGAGTCCCTTGATGATCCACCTATGCTGCATGATATGAGGCAGTCATTACCCCCACCACTTCAAGAATTTGATAATAGAATTTTGATAAGTGAAATGGATAGCATATTCAGACTTTAAATTTGTGATTTTATTCTCTGAAAAATAAGTATATATTAAGTATCTTATTAAAATGTTTACAAGATATTTAAATAAATTAGAAAACTCTATCTCTATAAGGAAACAATTTAGAATTCAAAAGCATAAAAAAAAATATAAAATCTGAAGTAAAATAACAAATCCAAAAAAAAATCTCGAACAAATAACAAATGAGCCGAAGTAGCGATTTTTGGGCTTAATTTTGGAAGATCTAGTTGTCTAATAAATAATGGACTGGCTTCCCACAAGGAAACAACTTATATAATTTCTTGTAAAAATTTGATCTCGACCAACCATCGAATCCCTTGTTATCTCTGTTTTTGGGAATATGATATTTAAAATTTACACTTGTCAAGTTTTGAGTCGGATATTGATAATGTTTTGGGTTTGAATTCAAGTATAGATAATACCGAAACCTAACCCGTGAATTCTTATCATCATCCCTTTACAAAGATTTGAAAACTTCTTACCTACTAAAATGTTTGAAAAGCTTAAAGAAATTTGAAAATTAATTTTTTAAAATACATATATTTTTAAATAATATTAAGAAAATAAAAAACTGAAAACTCTAAGTCACAAAAAATCTTAGAATACTTAGGAAATAATAATAAAAATAAAACATAGTTGGGTATTAATTAGGTGAACCATACACTCATTTGTATGCTAAAAAATAAAAGCGAGTTAAGTTATATCCACACTAGGTTGGATCCCAATCAAACTAGGTTAAAACCCATCTCAATTAGATGAGAGGATTCCTAGTACAATATATGTTGAGCTGTGATATTTTTGTTAAAGAATCATCTTAATCCAAAAACTTAAACTATTAGATGAGGTCTAAAGATATGATTTATATTATTCTCTAACACACTCCTTCAAGTGAAAGCCTTTTGAGCTTAAAACTTGCACAAACTCACACTACCTTTTGCTTAATTTTTATTAAATAAATGGAGATAGTGAGATTTGAACTCGTGGCTGCTTGGTCATTAAGGCTTTGATACCATGTTAAAAAATCATTTCAACCCAATAACTTAAACTGTTATATGAGTTTCTAAGATATTATTTATATTATTCTCTAACACCCCTTCAAGTAAAAGCTCTTTGGGCTTTAAACTTGCACATGTTCACAGTATATTCTGCTTAATTTTTATCAAATAAATAAGAATGGTGAGATTCGAACTTGTGATCCCTTGGTCATCAAGGCTTTTGATACCATATCAAAAAATCATCTCAATTTAAAAGGTTAAACTGTTAAGTGAGGTCATAAGATATAATTTATATTCTCTAATAGTTTTCATCCCTAATTTTTATGGGGTTCCTGGGTAACATAATTTTAGTCCCCTATCTCTAATTCTTTTCTAAATTTGATCGTCAACCCAACTATAACTTTCATCCAACTAGTCCCAAGAATTCTCAATTGGATTTGTCCATAAAAATTTTTCTGAAGAATTTTCTCAACCGAGTCCACACTTAAAGATGACTACAAAGTATATTTGAGGATGAAAGGATTAGATTGATAATTCCTAGATACATTCTGGACCTAATTGCTTAAATATATAGTGGACACAACTGAGAAAGGGTAATAACGAATAATGCGCATATGAGAATATTATCCCCTTTCTAAAACATTCCAAGACATCTCTTCTTTGGAAAAGATTTATTAGAGTTTGTGGAGGAGTACATCCTAATCATATCCGAATGATATTAATGTAGATCAAAATTTTAATTGCAATCGGTGGTGATTTAGTTTAGTA
>Ga0325403_1006488_pt1 | contig 11135 bp, 5 predicted proteins | sample PopdelMetagenome_19_FD_205665 | JGI IMG/M metagenome (GOLD analysis project Ga0325403, IMG submission 205665) | Populus deltoides microbial communities from Bellville, Georgia, United States - Xylem-PdKOR-R4 | ecosystem: Host-associated > Plants > Phyllosphere > Stem > Wood/Secondary xylem...
CAATCAAGAAATTTATTGTAAGCCAATTTAAAAATAAAAATTTTAAAAACTTGTCAAAGCAAAAACAATCAACAATCAAAAGAATATGGATTAAATTTGAAAAAAAAAGTAGGGTGAAATCATGAAACAAAACCGATTTTAAAAATGATCCCAAATAAAAACTTTTCAATGCAGAAAAATTAGCAATCAAAAGAACATAGATTAAATTTGATAAGAGAAAAAAAAGAAGCAAATGAGAGTGAAATCGCAAAACAAAGTCAATTTAAAAAATGGCTCGAAACAAAAAAATAACAATTGAAAGAATGATAACTAAATTTGAAAGATAAAAAAAATTAAGAGGTGAAATTGGAAAGGCTTACCAATTTTATAGATCATTCAGGATTAAAAAAAATAGTAATAAAAAAAAGGGATCAACTATGAAGAACCAACAAATTAAAGGGCTATTCTTGAATTTTTAAGGGGTCAGCACGAAAATCTAGGCGGGAAGAGAGAAGAAGGAGAAAAAAGAAATGGTTGTCCCATGAATAGTGTGACACGGGCTGCCTCACTAGGCCGGGGACGCTGAGACCTTTCCAATGCCACCTCAGAATGCGGCGTTAGGTGGCAATATAGCCCTTTACATGCCGCCAGAATTGCGTGGCACTGCCAAGTTTTCTTTTTTAAATTATAGTAAAATGAAATAAAAAATATTGGGTGAGAGTTTAATTGGTTTTGTCTTTTAAGGATATTACAGTAATTACATTATTTCTATAAAAAAAATAAAAATACAAAAATGTTCTTGAGTAGGAGGCATTTAATTATTTTATTTAAGGGTTAAATAAATATTTTTACCGTGTATTAAAAAATATAATTATCAATATGACCTCATATAATTTTCAAAAGATATTTATATCATAGTAAAAAGATTATATCACCCCATGAACCAAGTTAAAAGATTAAATGATGGAGGGGGAATATAATAATTATAGTAAAATATATCTTGGTTGTTCATGAGAGTCTTGTCTTTGCACCTAATTATTCTTGTTATTTATAGATATTTTAGAATTTGAAAGAAAATAGGGTAGCTTGTTGTTGCATGGAAGTAAATTGTCTTTAATGATTATATTTTAAAATATTTTTTTGTTTAGAAATATACTAAAAAATACTTTTTTATTATTTAAAATTTATTTTTGATATTAATATATTAAGATAATATAAAAACAAAAAAATAATTCAAAACAAAAAAATAAAATAAAAATTGAATTTTTTTAAAATATAAAAACAAAAAAAAATCATAGTTAGACCGGACCGTGATGTTAAAGATAAGTGATGACAAGCGATGATATAGTGGTCACGACGGCTTGCACCGGAGATTAGGATGATAAGGCTAGGAAATTTGGCTGGATGGCAGCCCAACCGAGGCTGCACATGACTGCTGCGCGCGCATATATATATAATTTTTTTTAATAAATTCCTGCACCATCACCCTCCTTGTCGCGCTACGCTTTACTCTAGCATTGTGTAAAGGTGCTTTTGCTAGGATATTTTTTATTTACTTTCATTTATTGTTCTTGTGTTGGCTTTGCAGAATTGGATATCTGAGCTTACGAAGGCTTGGAAGACCTGGAAAGGAGCCTTGCAACGTTGGCTGGAAGTTGTGAGTTCATACATTCTTGTGGAAATCCTTAATTATTCTACTAAAGTTAACTGTTTTAATTCAATGGCATGTACCCTTTCTTTCCTTGTGTTTTCACGAGTAAATTAAATTGATCTGGCTAAATCAACTTATAGGAAGCACAAAAAGCTTCTTCTTTCAACCTCATGAAATTTAAACTTATAAGTAAAATCATAGAGTTTTTGGTTAAGACCATTTATCAAACAATGTTATTTTACAGATTGATCCACGCCATCGGGTTGGACGCAATTTAAACTGTTACTTTCAGATGTGGATGACTAGCAGTGGTGGCCAACCTTTCTTCTACTGGTAACAAGTGCTAATGAATTCTATAATCCTTGTTTATTAAACCTGTGCATAAATGCCTTCGTTTCTCGTTCTTCTTTCTACACTTCAAATTTCCCTTTGGAATTGGAGGTTGGACGTTGGCGATGGAAAAACAGTAGAGCATCTGGAATGCTCAAGGGAAAAGCTCCGTCAGGAACGCAATACATATCTTGAACTAGTATGTCTTATTTACCCTCTCCTGAAGAATTATATATACTCCATCCCCTTGCCTGCAAAAACCCTGTTCTCATGCCGATCCAATTCATGTATATTGATATGCTTTGTTAGGCCTATATAGTTGTTATTTTCAGCATGTAGCGTTCCTATGTGTTTGCATGAAAAGAGCATACTGGGATGAAATGGACGAAGGCACGTCAGATCTTAGGTTTGGTTTCTTTTTTTTTCCCTTACAACTAGGAGGTGCCAGTGGGAGCCTCTCAAATCTCGAAATGATCCCTCGGATTTAGTGATTTTTTCATATAAGTCTTAATATTCTATATATAACGTCCATTTTGAATAGAAACAAAGGCTATATTGCGTCCATATTCTATGCCTTATGTGTATATTTTTTTGAATGTGTCAACAATTTTGGCATTTCAATATATTCTTCCATTAGAGAGATCTTAGCACAAACCTGAAAAAAAAGGAAAAAAAACCCTTGTTTTTGTCCAAATTAGCTTCTCTAAAAGGATTCGAAGCCTTTTTTAGGATACAAAACTCTAATGAATAAGAGCTCGAAACAACAACCCTGATCTAGATAATCCAAACCTAAAACTAGGTTTCTCAAAGATGTCAAGTGCACATGAATTTGTGATTTAGTTTCGAGATTTAGCAGACCTTGATAATGATTCCAGTTGTGCTGGATCTCTATACCGTTGTTGGGGCCTTTTCTTTTAACATCAACGTTAACATGCTCAATCAATGTGTTGGTGCATTCACCAGGTAAGCAAATTGGAGGCAGTTGAATCCCTTATGTCCCTTATGCTCAGGAGTGAGAGCAACAACGAGAAAGATATAAATAACAATCAACAGGTTAAAACTATCATCTCGAAATTGTTTTTTAACATTAACGTTGGCATTCCCAATCAACGTGTTGGTGCATTCACCAGGCAAGCAAATCGAAGGCAGATGTATCCCCTGCGTCCTTGGTGCACGGGAGACAGAGATCCTTCGTAGCAATACCAGTTCCAGACCATAGAAATAACAGTCACCGAGCACCCAACGGGCCGGCAGATGGATTCAATCAAAAGGTCAAAATCTACCATCTCAATATTGCTTCATATAGCTATGTATATTAGCAAAATACAAATCTTGATTTTTAGTAATTAAATAATAGTACCCTCCTGGAGCAGGATCTATTGAGAAGAATCTTCTATGCTATGAACCTTCTGTTAGAGATTACAACTGCGGTTCTTGATTACGTGTCTTCTCAGCAGCGTCAACCCCGGTATGCGCTAAGTGGTATGATACTGTCAATCACCGTCATGGCCATCTCCTTGATTCAGCTTGCTTACACCGGTGGAAAGGAAGGGGTTAGTTTGCAGAGGAAGAGCTGGATACCTTGGTTTTATCATCCAGCTCCATCTAACAAGCCTTTCGGAGATCCTGTTCAAGTTGTGGAATTGCTTTTCTCCGTCTCTCAATGTGTTTTTGCAATAATTGCCTACCATTATTTGTCTCGAGACCAAAACAATCCCGCTCAATTTTGTATTTATCCTATAGCCTTTGCTTTTTGTTTGTTGTGTCTCAGTTTTATACGACGCGAGCCATGAGTTTCATCCTTGTTAAGGTTTCGGAGAAAAGCTAATTAATAATGTGGACAATTGTATGCGCTGTGATTTTTCTTTCTTTTGTTTTCAATTTCGTTCAAAGGTTTTTGCTTGGTGGTTCGTCCTAGAGTGTAATAGAGAAGTTTATGTAAAATGACACTTTCGGCTTCCCCTTCATGACCTGGAGGCAGAAGAATGCCCGTGTAATGACTAATGAGCATTCCTTATTTACGTGATGTCTTTCATCTCTGCGTTCCACCAATTCCATTTTCCAATGTCAAATCTTTTAATAAAATAAAACCTAATTTTTAATTCATTTCAATTCAAATACACCTTACCAACACTCTCTTTCTTTTATATATATATATATATATATATATATATATAAAAGCAAACTGCACATGCGGTATAGTTGAAATATAATATATATTATATACAAGCAAACTAAATGGTCAAATAATCTATGATTTGTCATGTACAAAGCTCCAACTATATGATATAATAATCGACTAGAAATTTTGGCATTACAACAGAAGAGAGAGAGAGAACGAATTAAATTAAGATACAAAAAGATAAGATTACAAAAGAAAAAAAAGTAAGGAAATATTCATGTTATTTTTCGATCTTCACTCTTGATTTTTTTTTTACTTTCACATTGGGTTTTTTTTTATTACCCTAATTTATGTTTTTTTTTATAAAAATACCCTTAATTTTTTTTTTATATAAGATCAGAAAAAAAAGGACAAAATATAAATTCTTTTTTCAACCAAAAAAAAAAAAATCATTAGGGGACGCCTTTATCGCCTACCTCCCCTGCCTAGTTAGTGCCTCTTCCATCTCCAACACTGCCTCTCCCCCGCCTAAGTAGTGTCTTTTCAAACTCTACCGTGTTAGGCTAGAATTTATTTGAAATTGTAATAATAATCACAGTTCAAAGTATTTTTTTTATATAAAAATTATTTTTTTTATTTTTTAAAAATTATTTTTAATATCAAAATAATCTAAAAATATTTTAAAAAAATTATTTAAAAAAAAAAATTTTAGGAACACAAACACTCTCTAAAAAATGTCTTGGACTTGCCTCGTTTCCAATGCTTAAGCGAGTACTAAGACACCTTACGACAATACTTGTTAATAAAAATAGTAATAAATATTTTAAATATTATTATTAATATGATAATATTAATATATTTTATTTTTGTTGAATCCTGTAACAAATAAGTTTTGTTAAAGTTTTATCAAATTTGAATGAGAAATCTGGAATGATGTGAGATAACAAGATGAAATTTATTCTAATTTTTTGAAATGATATGAAATTGACAAAAGTACAATTGTGGGTGACAATTATCTAACACACCTTTATCTCTAGTAGTTTTTGATGATTCATGTGTTCAAAAACACCTTCAGAATGGGAAATCAAAACATTAGGCAGAAAATACATTAAAAGCATGCAAAGTAAACACTAAATTATAGCGTTAGGAAGGTACCTGAAAGAATGTGTTTAAGAGATTTGAAATCAAAAGATCAAGAAGTCAAGTTTCATAAAATTCATTAAAATAATTATAAAAGATAATATATATAAACACGTCAGCCTTGCAAGTAACAAGAAACAAAGAACAGCAGTAAGAAACAAGATTGAATGAGAAACTACTAATACATTGTCATACCATTGAATAATAGTATTTGAGAATCATAAATCAATTGTTGTGGTTTTATCATCCTCATTTTATATTTGGGAGATAGAAGACATTTAAATCTCTTACACCTTAGGATAAATCACCAAGATATCTAGAGAACGAGTGTTCTAACAAATCCTTTTACTCTAACAATGACAGACTGAGGGGAAGAATTATGAGAAGACTTTTTCTGAATCATGAATTTGATCGGCCAGGTTAGGAAAAGGAACGATTTTGCACGAGTTTGTGAAGCACAAGCTAGAAAAGGGAGTTCAAAGATGTTGTAGAGAAATAGAGATAGCGGCAAACATAGAAGCCTAAGAGGCAAACGCAATAGAATTAGCATCCCTGTTTATGTTTCCTTCACTTGCTAGAAAAAAAGTATCATGCATATTTTCATACTGTCCACAAGAAGGGATTTGACTCCCCAAGAAGTAGGTGACATGCAAAGAAAATAACAAAATCATTTACTAGGCATAAAAACAAAAGAGAGTACAAGGGATGATCAGATTTTGATAATCCAAACCCAAAGAGGCACATTGAACAGACAAGTGCTCAAGAATTAGCAGACCTGTGTCTAGCCTCCCAAAAACCACACAGTAGTAAAAATCACCACCCTTTGATGATCAACTAGACAGTCTTAGAACACAAATTTTCCATCCACTACATTAGTCAAAAAGAAAACTAGGATGGAACTCGAAGGAATGACTTGCCCTACTAAGCTACTATCTACTAAATTGATGTTTCTTTGAGATGCCAAGCTCAGTCGTGAAAGGAAAACCAACATGTCACTGAGAAACATGCATGAATTCAAAACAAAGAAATAGGATATCAGAACATGACGTTCCCCAAAGAGAGAGCACTATATTAGTTCAGGTATATTAAGTCAACTATTCATAATGCCGCAGAAGACCGAAGATGCATGTTAGCATGTACCTTCAATACACAAGAGGACAGAAGCAAGCTTATATATTTGGCTCGTGAGAGAAAACATTTAAAAGACTCCAATTCCAAAGACTAAACGTTTGTCTAACAGTCATCAATCAGCTTTCAAGCCACAAAACTATTGAAGCAATCAAAGCTTAATTCTGTCTTTATAGTCATAACCCATAATACTGACATCTACAAACAATGAAAATGAGCATGACAAAATATTTGCAAAGTCTTTCAGCTTCGTCGCGTCCAAGAATATAAAATTATCATTAATCATCAACAAGCCAATCACGAGAGTGTCAACAAGTCGAGCTAGTGTAAAACTTCTTATTGAAGAAATCCAAAAGATGGAAATTTCAACATGAAAAGAGACAAGCATAACCTGTTTCTTATTAAGACTATAATCTGAACACAAATGATTAACCCAAACACTGAAATATAAGCCACAAAGTATCAACTAAAGCAATGTCAACCATTAAATACATAATTCAAGAGGAACTATGTTAAGCAATGACAACCAGTAGATTTAACAACATAGAATCATTGTTAAATTGACAGTTTAATTACAAACAACTAGAAAAAAAAAAGTACTTCTCCAGTTTTATTACAAGAGAAGAAGACAAATTTAAAAAAGTTGATTACAAACATAACTTACACATGATGCCAACTCTCTCCATACATAACAACTTACTCATGATACCAATTCTCTCTTTCTCTCTGTTTCCACCACCTCAAGCATCCAAATTCTCCATCTGAATGCTGGATTTCAAAGGCACATACTCTCCAAGATACCCACCAAGATGCTCATGTAAGGCAGTCTTATCAATCCCTTGATGATGATAGCTCTTGCAAACGTAATAAAACACACTTTGCACCAACAATCCCACCAAATTCACAATCACCAAAACCCCAACTAAAAACCCACCAACAATAATCCTTGTAAACACTCCATGATTATCTCCACCATGAACCACAACAGTCGAAAAAATCACAGAAACCAATCCACAAATAGCCAAGTACCCGAAAACAAGAACACCAGCCACACGAATCTTCCCTTTCAACAACTCATAACTCTTTTTCATAGCAGCAAATCCATAAATTGGCTCTAAAACAGAAACCACACTAGCCAAATGCCAAAGTCCAGTAATATAAACATGAACAACCAAGAAAAGCACACCAATCACCACCAAAGAGAACAAAACCAAAAGGGCATTCTGAATATCAATACCGATAATCAAAATCACCAAGAACAGAAAGAAAACAGAATAATAAACCAACATTAACAGAGAAACCCACAAGAACGTCATAAACAAACGCTTAAAAACCCGAGGGATGGCAGACATTGTAGAGGAAAAAGAAACAGGCTTTGAAGTGTAAAGAGAAGCAACAGTGAAAACAACAGCAGCAGTTGATAAAAGAGAGAAGGCAAATAAAAAGATTAGATAAAAGAATTGAAAAACTAAAAGAAGGGTCCATTGATGAGTGTGTTGCCTTGATGGGTGATCTTGAATTTGCGATAAAAGAGGATGAGTAAAGAGAGAGTGAGCCAAGATTGCAAAAGATAAAGGAAAGATTAAAGCAAGGGTGATTAGTTTAAAAGTTTTTGGTGATTGTTTTGGGATTGAAATGGATTCTCTCAAGATTTCTGGTATGGTAAAGAATTGTAGCTCTTCTGTTTCAAGATCCATGGTGGGTTTTTGCTGTGTGTTCTTGAAAAATGAAAAATCAAAGCTTCTTAGAGAGAGAAGCAGAGGAGCTTGGAGAGAGGTAGGGGTGGATTCTGGAAATTTTAAGGAAGACAGGAGGCAGCTGGATATTTATTGATTTATTGGATTTGATGAGTTTGGGTTTTTTGTTTTTTATTCTCCTGATTATTTGGTATAAAAGATGTGGTTTTTGTTGCATTAATTGTATTTGCTGTATCAAACACTTCCCATAATATATTCAGTAGTACTTTCCTTTTTAACAAACATTATAATATTATTTTTATTAAAATAATTAATTCAACTCATGGTTTAACCTAATAATTTAAATCTTTTTGAGGATTAATCTCCCAACAGGTTTGATAATTATAATATACTTTCATTTTACTGTATATTGAATAAGTACATGAAAAAATGACTCCTGTTGAGATTTAAAAATAGTTGCTTGAGCTTGTGTTGTACTTCCTACTTAACTATATCATCGATGCCAAAATTTATTTCTATTTTTTCAGATCTGAATATATTAAGAATAAATTTTATTAAGTTTCTAGTTTGAGGTTGCGTCTATTTCCTTCAAAATTAGAAGCACTAGATGGATAAATTTATCCAAATAATATAAAGTTTGAGGTTGTGTTGTAATTCTTTGTTTTTATAATTATATCTTGTTTTTGTAAATGTTTTAATTTTATATTATTTTTTATATTTATTTATTGTTATATCAAAAATTAATTTTTTAAAAAAATATATTATTTTAAAAAACTACATCTACACTCCCAATCATATTAAGGGAACGTTTGGAAACTCGGCTGCGGCTGCGTTCTCAAAAAATTTAATTTTTTTTATTAAAATTCAATATGATTTGTATGTCTTAGATTGTTTTAATGTGCTGATGTCAAAAATAATTTTTAAAAAATAAAAAAATATTATTGACATATATTTTAACACGAAAAATTATTTAAAAAACACGTGTAACCACACTACCAAACCCGCTCTAAATAAACAAAGTGTTTGGTGTGTACTAATCGTCCAACTCACGAGTGATCTAAGCATAATTTATAAAGATATAAATGAGGAAGTGGATAAAGTTGAAAAGGAAAGGAAATTGAAGGCAGATCGTGAGTGTGTGTGCTAGTTTGTGTGGAGTGTTAAAACAAAGAAAGGAAGAGTAAATAATTGGTTATATATGTATAAAATAATTGAATTCTCTTCCAAGATATTGATCTCGCATCAACATTGGACTTTAAAAAGATATTAAGCACTCAATTTTGTTTTTGCTTGTAAATATTTTTTTTAATAAAAAAATTGAAAAATAGTATTTTTTTAATCTGTTTTTTATTCAAAAAAAAATAAAGATAAAAAACAAAAACCACCTAATATTTCATATATTCTAGAGTTCCATGATGGGACATAATTACTTAAAAATGTAGTTTGTATTTATAATAAATACAAGTTCATGAAAAAACTTAGTGATTGTATTTTTTTTATTATCATGATAAATTATTTCAGTTGCTTCTGTAATTTTTTCATTCATATTATTATTTTTATCCTCTTATATATATATATATATATATATATAATCATGAAGTATGAAGGTAGCTTCAGCCAGAATTTCTTGCTTGGATTAGGTTTAGACGAGAGAATTAGATCAAACGGTTACACAAGTAGGCAATTTACTCTAACATACAGGCCATGTTAAGCACTAAATCATGAACAGAAATACAAGTACAGATTTCGGCCAAGAAAATTTTAAACTAGGCTTGGACAGGGGCCGCGACTCGCGCAGCCCCCTCTGCCACAAATTTTGACGTAGGCTCTCCCTCTTGGGGAGACCTTAAGCCAGCACCCCTCCTGCGTGCAATGGAGGTCACAGACCTAGACCATGGGCCTTCAGGATCACCCATTGATCCCGTCCAGGTAAGTATGTTCAATAATGCTGAGGCCTTATGTTTTATACCCGCTTGCCTTATGTCCCTTCTCGCTTTTCCTCGATGTGGGATTCTAGACTACCTCGCGACTTTCTTGTATAGATACTAAGTTTATTTATATCATATTATACAATATTTTCGTTATTTACCAAATGCTTAAATATGTTTTGCTAAAATTGATGAACAGGTAATTGATACTATAATATAAGAAATAAAGCTTAAAAACTAACTGAATAAGCATAGATAAAAGCATGCTTACACTATATTAGCTTCAGTCCTGTTTATTTTTGTATTTTAAAAGTATTTTTTTTAAAAAAATAATTTTATTTTTTAAAAATTAATATTTTGTTGGTGTTTTCAAATCATTTTGATGTGTTAATATCAAAAATAATTTTTTTAAAAGAAAAAAATATTATTTTAATACATTTTCAAATAAAAATTATTTTGAAAGCAAACCGCAATCACATTTCCAAACATTCTTAATACGAGATGAAACCAACTTTTAATTAGTCATGAAATAAAGACAAAATTTAAAGGGAAATAATTCATAGTTATAAAATCTTATCTAACTTATAACTTAAATTAAGACTCGAGTTATAAGTTGGATCAGATCAATTTAAAATGATATTATTTTAAAATTATTTTTTAAAAATAAAATATTATTATTTTAATTTTTTTTAAGAATCAAATCAAATCCCGTTCAAGTTTTAACCATGTTAAGAATTAACCCCCTTATCATGTTAGATCCTCCTTGGTTTGACATAAAATATTACCAAAATGCTCTTGGATTTACAAGTCACCAGCAAGCAAAATGATTTTAATAACTTTAAAATAACTGAATCAAAATAAAAAATATTGATTATTTTTTTTATAAAAAGACAAGAATTAATTTCTAGTGGGACCTCATTATTTAATAAAAAATAATTTTGTATTTTTATTTATTTTAAACTCAATTTTTTAGTTGTAAAATATTTTTTATTAACTATTCATGCAAATAGTTAAGATGTCCAAAGCAATTGGTGAGCTAAATTTACTTAGCGCTCAGTCGCTTGTGGCTTGTGCTTGTGCTTGTGCAACTTCCCTGTTGGACCAATGGAGTGATGCTCCTGCGATGGGTCCATTGCTAGGGGGTGCAACCCACTGTATTA
>Ga0325403_1006493_pt1 | contig 11133 bp, 8 predicted proteins | sample PopdelMetagenome_19_FD_205665 | JGI IMG/M metagenome (GOLD analysis project Ga0325403, IMG submission 205665) | Populus deltoides microbial communities from Bellville, Georgia, United States - Xylem-PdKOR-R4 | ecosystem: Host-associated > Plants > Phyllosphere > Stem > Wood/Secondary xylem...
TACTTCAACATTTGAGATATCTGACGGTTGCTATTTGAAAATTTTCTGGTAGTGCTCTTTTCAGTTTTCTGTTTGATTTTTTCTTCGTTATTCAGTCAGTTTTACATTATCTTGCTCAAAAGAGATCAATCAATTAAGTCTTATCAGCCATGGAAGTACGTCAAAATTCAGTGTATTCTGCCAAACTTGCTGAACAGGCGAAACGCTACAGTGAGATGTTGGATCACATGAAGTATATTGCAAAGCTTGACGTTGAGTTGACAACCGAGGAGCGGAATTTGCTACGTATTGGATGCAAGAATGTAATGGGCGCAAGAAGAGAATCATGGAGAATGCTGTCATCCATAGAGGAAAAGGAACGAGTCAAAGGGAACGAAGTTGATGCGAAGAGGATCGAGGAGTATAGACAGAAGGTTGAGTCCGAACTCACAAGTATATGCAACGATATCATACAATTGATTGATGATCATCTACTTCCTTCAACTTCCCAGTGTGAATCCTGTGTCTTCTATCATAGGATGAAGGGAGATTATTACAGGTATCTAGCAGAATTCAAGGTTGGCATCGAGATGGAGAAGGCTGCTTCAGAGTCAATGAAAGCATATGATATAGGCATTAAAGCTGCATCCAAGTTGGCTCCTACAAATTTAGTTCGATTGAGTTTGGCTTTGAATTTCTCAGTGTTATTGTATGATATCATGAAGTTTCCTGAGAAGGCTTTCTTTCATGCTAAGAATGCTTATGATGAGGCTATCCCAATACTCGACAATTTGAATAAGGAATCACAGAAAGACAGCATGTTGATATTGGAGATTCTTCTAGACAACGTCAGGTTGTGGAGTTATGACATCTTAGAGAATTGAGATGATTCTTATAACAATTGCAGGAGTTAGTTCTTAGGTTGATGATTTTTAGGTAAAATGCATGCTGTTCAGTTTTTTTTTTTTATATATAAATATGCAATTCTATTTGAGTTGTATCTCAGAACAATTTTGTTTTTAGCAGTATTAATGGAAGTGTTTGAGCTTGAATATGATTTTCCAACCTAGCTTTTCTAGAGGACCTAGATTGAATAGCTGCGGGCCTCAAATTTCCCATTGCACGCACAACTAGTCCACTAAGGTACTAACAAAAAAAAATCACTGCAACTCTGTAAGATTTCAGGGAACTTTCTTTGTTGTTGTTGAACAATGAGTTGTGTTTTCAGCTCTTGATCTCGCTAGCAATGCGACTAGAAGATGTTCCTCTTCTAGTAATTTTGCTATTGTGCTTGTGGCTTTCTGCATCGGAAGGCCTTGAAATAGTTGCTGAATCTGATCTTTCCTGCTGCTGATATAATGATTTGTGTATCAACAGTCTTGGTTATCTTGACAGTTAGCTTAAACAAGGGCGAAATGGTTTTTTTTTATTATTATTATTTATTTTCTATATGGTGCTTTTTAAATTAATATTGTGACTGAGCTATAAAGAGTAAGGAATGGATTGCCGAGTTCTATGTTAAAAGCACGTATTGCAACCTGGCTCTGGCTGTCTTGTACACTACTGGGATCAAAGAGGTGGCTTTGGCTCTTGCAAATGAAACCTAGAGATTTGTGGCTTCGTGTTCCTCTTCGTACTAGCTCTGTGACTAGAACTTACTTTCTATCATTCTCTGAATGACAAAATAGGTCCCAAAAAATGAAAAGAAAAGGAAATTAACTACAGAGGGCATTTCAAAATCACAAACATGTTAGTACTGAAATTTTAACTATAACATTAATAAGCGCAGTGAACATGGCATATCTATCTCTAGTTGTGAGAACCCGAGTGATAAAAATGTCTTTGATACAACAAATTATCTTAACCGAATTTGGTGGGCAATGTTTGAAGTTTGGTCCATCATATGGGGCGGCCAAATTACAAGAACTTGCAAGTGCTGCCATCACAAGAAGCTGAGGAAACTCTTTCATTGCCTGATAGTAGCTTCCCATTGCCTGGTAGGTTTTCCATCAAAATTCTGCATCAAGTGTCATGGCAGTTAAGTATGATCTGTACAAGAAGACAGGACTGTTCAAAGCACGCAGGTAAAAGTCGTCCACACAAGAGCTAGTCAAGTTACGTGCACAAAACCAAAAACCACTCGTATGGACAACAAAAATCAGAAGTGAAGTCAGCATAGAAGTTCATGCGTTTTTGCCACACTGACAAAAGCATGCAATTGAATTCTGAAAAGCCATTTAAAGCGCGACAATAACAAATAGGCACCCCGCAGATACAAACAAAGACACGGGCAGATTTTACATGTTATTTTTATTATCATTATTATTCATTTTTCATGAGACAAGAAAGATTAGTCTTTCTTTTTCTGGTAGGACACTGCTTTCCATTCAAAATCAATTAAATGCATTTGAAAGTGCATTGCATTTTATACCTGCATGCAAGGTCCGATTCATACCTGTCCTGCTCAAGCTAACATCTGCAGGTAATCTAATTTTGAGCTTGATGTCTGTCATTTTCACTGGACACCGATGGAATGCCATGCTCAATACTCTGGATAGTGAAAACAATTAGCAAGGAGAGATTTAGAAAAACAAGATAAGCTGGTCAAGGAGAAACTAGAAGAAAATCAACTGCTAATATGTTGAGGGATCATTTTCTAATGTTCAAGGAAACAAAAACAAGTCAGCAAAACTGGTGACACCTGATGCTTGAATGCTATTTCTATAGTCCACAGTACTGGAAAGAAATGGATGAGTAAATCAATCAAAGACAAATACTTCCTAATTTTTGTCAAACCTAACCATAATCTTTGGTGAAATGCTACCACGTCATTGGAGAACTAAGAAAGGAAAAAATACGAATAGAAAGAATGAAATGTACAAGATGAAGAAGATGAGAACTATTCAGAAGATAATGAAGCAGTAAATCAACTGCCTCACACTCAAGGACAGCAGCTTTTCAAATTCCTTGCCGACATGGGAGGGCAACAGCAATACAATCTCGGAACAGGCAGCTGATCACCAAGGCATCCAATTTTCCAGGTGAACATGTTTGGTGGTCAACGCATTTCAGATACACAAAGCTGATTAGAAAACTTTACCTGAAGAAGATAGCCATGCAGCCAATCCAGTGTTTGAGGGAATGTTGTGGCTGATATATTGGCAACAGTCAGACCCTGTTCCAAGAAAAACTTGATGTATTTTAGGAGGAAAAGAAAGGGTGGGAAAATGGTACTTATAAAACTTTCAAACACGTAGTTAAAGTTTAGAGAAGTCGATCTCAGTTAGCTGGTAGAATGACATTCAGAAACAAATAACACTAGGAATAAAATTATACAGTCACCACCCTATTCTTTCTGTGAGATGTTAGTTGTTTTCTTCATTTCTTTCCTTTGAAGCTCAAGTAACCTTACAAGTAAGAGCATATTTGGACTAAACCATAGATTTGGACAAACCAAAACACTTATCTTTCAAACAGAAAAGAAGGAGTCATATATTGAGTAATTGAAATAGATCACCCAGCCCTGTTCATATGACACTTCACTTCAATTTAAATCAACCATAATGCTCTCCAGCCCAAATCAAAATCTAGTGCCCAAGCATGACAATGATTCTTGGAATTTGTATATTGCTATGGCCCAAGCATATGATATCATGAATAACAGTTCCCCCAATTTTTCGTCAATAATTTTCGTTGTGCAATTTCACAAAATATGTACCTGATTTCATTAACTTTATTGTCCAAATTAGCTACTTGGCCATGTCGTCAAATACAATAAATCTAAAAACAAGACATCAAAGCAAAACTTGTTCTCTATCAACATCATAATCCAACTTTTGAGCACAATATTACTAAATTTAGAATCAGTTATTTCAAAATTATTAATAAAGAAGCAAAGCCACAAAACTCTATTGCATGCTGTTAACCAACAAACACATGTGGAGAAGCAAACCTGTGACTTGAAAGAGCAAAGGTAGTCCTGAATGATTTTCAAATTGGTAATTAACCTATCTTTTTCCTGAAAACATAAAACATGTATATGTAATACTCTGAATAAAGTTCAACAACAAATTATTTATTGGAAATAATGAAAAACAAAACAATAAGATGAACATTTGTGAAATCGGTGAAGAATCAACACAAGGATATGGAATGAAAGAAAATCAATCAGAAAATTCTTTCTAGAAAATCTTGCCTCACTTTTGACCTGAACAAAGGGGCATAAATGTTTCTCTTCGATACTACTACAATATGCTTTTTACCAGGCAACTGCACAATGGTAAAATAATTTATAGGAATACCTATATAACCAATGTATTAAAATTTATATTTTGCTAAGAAAAAAACTGAATAAATTTTATATTCTATATTTTTTTCGTTAGCAAGCAAAGTGTTGAAACTAGAAGCATTTTAGTGAGATAATACTAAGGTAGACTTTTATTTATTGAAGTGAATAAGGAGGTACATGTCCAGCCAGCTTCCATGTATTAAGCAAAACAAAAGTGTTAAGAGGGAAAACGAGAAGCTATTATCTGTCATCTTAATCCAGTCCAGAATTATTTGAACTTGGCAACATCTTGGTTGCTTTCGCAATTTTCTATTGTTGATCCACTTCACTGCACACGAATATGTCCAGGAGTTGCTGCATTTTCCATCGATGCTTGATCTTATTGCCATTCATTGTTTTCATCATGCTAACCATTATGCTAGAATTTTCAAATGCCTTCTATCTTTGAATTTCAAAAACTTGGAAGTGCTTCACCAGTGTCATTGACCATCAATTGACTTGTGCTTCTATTTTTGTTTTTGCACTTGAATGAAAAACCATGTTACTTCTACTACTTGCACTAATTAACCACATTTTCAACCAGATCTGTTAAGGTATTGGCTAACAATGAGATAGCCTCTCACATCCCCTAAATTCCCTCCCATCCATCCCCAGATATGTATGTACCTGACAATGTGAGGCCTCCTATTTGGAAACCCGAGTTTAACCATGGATTGTCTCATTGATTGTTTGCTAATATTTAACCCTTTTAACTTACTAAAACTTGGTGAATTGCCTAAGTTTGACATTGGCAAATGACAATAAGAACTCAGCAGCCTTTGGTACCTCAACAGGGCATTTATCACTAAATGAACGAGTTGAGATCCACTCCTCAAGTAATGCCTGCACACGAGAAGAAAAGATTGATAGACAAGACAAATAATAAGGATACAATATTAAATATGCAACCTTGAGAAAGTGAAAAATAATGTGGGAGGGAAGTGGGACAGATATAATTCCAATATAGGAACAATGTACCATCCATTTGATAAATAATGAGGGAAGGGAAGTGGAACTATATAATTCTGATATAGGAACAAGTACCATCCATTTAAATCAAGAATATGAAGAAATTTTTGACACATCAAGAATAGAAGCACAAACCTTATGGTCGAATTCAGCCATCTTCAGAACTATTGGTATAATTATTGGTTCAGGACCAGATTTTAAGCTAACAGAAGTCTTTCTATCTCCCTCAAGACCTTTAACAGTTTCGCCTGCATGAACAAAAAATCCAGGAATGGAAACTGTCACCCTTAAGTCACCCATGCATGCATTCATCATCAAGCAAAATTACAAGTTAGAACTTGTCATCAAGGAAAATTATAAGTTAGAAGAGACTAATAGAATACTGGGCTTGTTATCAAAACCCAGATTGAGAATTACCTTTATTGTCAACAATGCTTCCAGCTTTATCTCTAGATCCCTGAGAATCCACAACTTTATTCACCTGGTTAACAGATTTCCCTTCCTCTGAGGCCAAATCCCCAGGAGTGCAGTTGATATTTTCAGTATGATTTCTACTAACACTTGTGGAATTATTTTCCATCTGTCTTGCAGGATCGTCATCTGGAGTCACTGAAACAGGGTTCATCTCAGATTTTTCTGGCATTTTAGCTGGTAATTTATTTTCTTCATCCATCAAGTATATGCTTGGATCCAAATGTATCCCCTGTCATTATTTGTCAGAAACAACTGCAGATCAGATAGGAGTGCTTGGAAACATTACCATGCCTATCAATCTGATAACAAGCATCTCAAAATTTAACAAAATGTTTCCACCAAAAAAAAAAGGTTTGTGTATTAACAAGCCAGTTTAACAGTCATTTCAGTTTTTTTGTTTTAGTCACAACCTAATTGCACCAGATCTGAACACAAATCCTCTCTTGCACTACCTCAACTTAGGCGGCAGCATCAATAGCTGGTCAGAACTACACTTTTTTTCTCTGACTCCCATAGGGAATAACAGAAGGCATAATTTCTCATCTTTTCAACATCAATTAGTTCCCAATCATCTTCTTTCTTTGATAAAGTAAGAAAATATTATTGAAAAGAGACTACAAGATTATGGAAGCAGGATACGAAATCACCCTTAAGAGAAAGTGCAAATGATACAAAATCGAAACAAATTAGCCCTCCTGTGCCAACTAAAGTCAAATAAGTAAGGCCCCTTCAAAAGCCCCAAAAGGAATGTACAACAAGCCTAAGGAGACTAAACAAACAATTTTACAGTTTTGTTTTATCTGAAGACTCAAATCATTGCAATGGTACCATACTTTCCATGGTATCACAACATAAGACCATTTAATGTACGGTTTGTTAGAATCTTTAGCAGAATGAATGACAGCATAATTGTAGATGGTGGATATTATACAGCAGAGTGATCAACAAAGAAATAGGTGTTGACTGGAAGTTTTGATGGAACAGTCTAATCTACAACCAACATAAAAACAGAAAATTAGACATACCTCAATTATTATTGGCTTTCCATCTTTCATTGCTTTCTTCAAATCACCAGCCAAACCTTTGAAGCAAGCATTAAATTAACAAATCAAAAACCTACGCACTTGCAGAACATCTAGCAAAATTAAAACAATTTCCAGGGGAACAAAGAACACCTTTGAAATCCAAGAAAAAAAATTACAACCACCATGAACATGAAACAAGTTGGAGAGGGAAAAGAGAATTATTCAAATAAGAAAGGAGATCAAAGAAGCGCGATGGCAAAATTGACAGACTACCTTTACGAACAATTCTGCATTCTCTACAAAATTCAGTGATTAACTCCTCAGAAGAGCTGAATTCTCGTGCCCATACAGGAGTAGAAGCCAATGGTGCACTGACTCAGATAAAGAAAGGGAATAAGTGATCTTGTACTGTCCACGGAATAAAAAGAATAAGCGATTTTGTACTGTCCAGAGAATAAAAAGAATAAGAGCTAGCTAGCATGACCAATAATCTTCATCATAGGATACAATATCATGTACTGGAGACAACAATATAGTGTCAACAAAATTGAAACCTAGTTATATATAGTTTCTGAGTCCTTATTCCAGTCAACAATGTCTATGTTTGTAATAAGGAATCTTCCTTGTTATAACTTTCCTTGCTCCTTTTTTGGATGGCTCAGTATGCTGCTGATATTCTTAATTCCTCTAGATAGAAATGCTTCTAACATCAGAAATAGAAACCATGGAACTAAAAATAGAGAGGGAATAAACATACTCAGTTGACGTTCGCAGTAATTCATACACCATATCTGTCTGCAACATTAAAAATTTTAAAAAAAAACCCATATGTTTCAAAGGCATCAGTATTGAACCCAAATGAATTGATACATGAAAAGACAATAAGGAAGGCGAGATGCTTCATGGCTAGGTGGAAGGCAGCACCTGTAAGACATTAGGCAAATTCAGCCGTTGTGCGAGTTGGGTAGCTATGGTAGACTTCCCAACACAGGCAGTTCCACAAACAAGGATCACCAAGGGCACTCTTTGATGATGAAATCTAAAAGCATATGACCAGGAAAAAAATCATTTTTTTCTTTTTCAACATAAAATCAGCAAAAACCTTTCATCTTTGTCATTTAATATGAAGAAAGTGATAATAAGGCAATAAAACTTCTGGGCGCGGATACTGTGGATAGAGCTCTAAATTACCTCGTCATCATCTTGTAACGATTTATGTACTCTTCTCCATACCCCCGCCGCTCCATAAGCTGCAAATAGACTCCTATGTATGAGGAGGGAAGAGGGCGTATGAAACTAAATCCAATATTCAGAAAAGTCTCAAAAGTATTCTAGTGCTCAGTGTAGTCCCTCCATTACGGCCATAGAAAGAAAATGGCATGCTAAACTCCTCTTATACAGCAGATTATGCCACTTGCTATCCATAGCCACCTAAGAATTGAAAATAAAAGAAGGAAAGGTCACATACCTTGAATAGATTAGCTTCCAAATCAGACTGAGATCTGCCAAAATAATACAAGAGGTTGCCCATTAGTTGAAAAACAAGAAAAAAAAACAAAAAAACAATGATCAGTGGAAAACCTTCAAATATAGCCATGGGGTACATTTTAGACTTTACCCGACTACTGCATAAAAGGATTAAAAAAAAAAAGGGAAGATTGTCATTACACGTCGAGAAGGCTGTTATCAATGAGCAGCTTCTTGAGCTCAAGAGCAATTTTAATAGCTACATGATTCGGTATCTGAAATCACCCACACACAGAATAAAACAAACCCAAAACCTTAGTCACGATCATCTTCTCAAAACCCACAATTCAAATGTAATATTCGGAGAGAAAAACCCAACCAACTGTTCATCATCCGCACAACATATATATAGGTAATTCCAGGAAAAAAGAATTTTAATAAAATTGACAGAGAAGTAAATAGTTGGAGACCTTAGTGACAGTCAACATTCTGCTGAGCAAGAATCTGGATAAAACATAGTAGTGATCAGCGTTATCACCTAACCACACCCTCACCTGTATTTATTTATTTATATATACCAAACAGGATAAAAAAAACAATCAATTGAATCAGATTGAATTAAATAAGGGGTGGTCTGTGTTTTATTTTGGTTTTCAGGAGCAAGAACAAAGGGGGGCTGACCTTGACAAAGTCATATTTAGAGGAAGCATTTCGGGAAGAGAAACTTGGGAAAGAGGAGAATCGTTTGTTGTTTCCGGAGTGATCGAAGCCGTCTTCTTCTTCATCATCTTCCACGCCACTGTTGTGATTGCTGTAACGAGGGCTTGTTGATATCACCACTTCCTTCCCTTTGCTCATCTTCAATATTATTCACTATCACTGCTGCTGTATAAAAATGTTAAACAAGACTTCACTGCTTTCTGTCTCCAATCTCCGATCTCTTTTTTTCCTCCTCTGCCACGGACGCTGATGTTAAAACTCCCTCCCTCCCTCATAAGAATTTTAGGCACGGTTGGTCAAACCTTCAATTTTTAAACTTCTCTTCTAGTTAATTCAGGGTGGTCGAGGAGTGTTTATTTTTTTCAATATTTTTTTAATTAAAAATATATTAAAATAGTACTTTTTATTTTTAAAAAATTAATTTTTATTTTGTTATATTAAAATAATTTTAAAATAAAAAAATATTTTAAAATTTTAAAAATATTTTAAATAACATTTCTTTTAGTCCATGTTTGAGAGTGTGGTTGTTTTTTAAGTGTTTTTAATATTAAAATACATCAAAATGATATTTTTTATTTTTAAAATTAACGTATCTAAACAATTCAAAACATAAAAATAAAAATTTAATAAAAAAAATTAATTTTTTTAAAAATATAAATTAACCAGCATTTTCAAATGCTCTCTTAGCCTAACCAAGTTAGGTCAATCCAAAAACTGGTTAGCCAGCTTGGTAAATTAATTTGGTTTTTTCCAAAAGACCCAGCCAGCCAGATAAACAAACGAGGAAGAAGAAAGCACTCGAAATAACTAAATAGAATCGGCCGATTTTTCGGAGACTCAATTGAATCATTTGATCGGCTAGAACACGCCCCTCTTTAACAATTAAAATTCTTGTACATTTGTTCCTGACTACGAGATCTAAAAAAAAGGTTTGTGGTGCGCAAAAAAAGCACAGCATATGTCTTTTGATTTATAAATTAAATAAAATTAAGACGTGCGATGATTCTATTGTACGTGGATATTTTTTTATAAATTATTATGGATTAAAATAATTAGTTTTTTATAAATTTTTAATTTGACTTTTGACTTTTGACTTTTTTTTTTTACATGATTGAGCGCTTCTCAGCTAAAACTAATAGCCAATCACATGAATTTTTAAATTTTATAAGAGATAATGAAATTAAAATATCAAATATCAAAATAAAAAATATGAAGAAAATATATGGTAACCTCAAATTTCATTCAAAAAATAGCTTGGTCCCTGTAAGTGATATCAAAGTAAAAAATATGGAGAAAATATATGGTAACCTTAAATTTCAGTTTGTAAGTGATTAGTCCCTATAGTTGTTATAAATTCAAATTTGATATCAAATTTTATTTTCTTCATTTTTCAACTTATTTTTTTGTGAGAGGAGAGACATTCATCAAAAACCGACGTAGAAAAGTGTTGACATTAATTTTAACCACCAAAATAATTTAAATTAGTATCAATGGGATCCATTTGATAAAGGAAGTCTTGTAGTGGTTGTTTTCAGCCTTGATAAAAAATCATATCTAAGTCGAGAATGAGAAATTTTATTCGGGTTGATTTTGTGATTTAGATCCTTTTTTTAGTTTATTAGATTGATAAGTTGATTTATTGATGTTTTAATAGTGTTTTCAGGTTAAAATGGGTGTTCTGGGTCATAGGCTTGATTTTTCGGTCACCATAATGGTGACCAAATCCTAGGTTGACGGACGACATGTCATCTACCACAACATGCGACGAGTCATGTGCCTCTTTTTTTCTCAAAAATAATTGAAGTGGATGACAAGTTATCAAACCTTTTAAATTAGAAAAAAAAAAAAAAGATTTACATGCCAGGCACTTGGCCATAGGCCTGTGCTGTTGGACTGTATTTTGGTTATTTTTCTTTATATTTAGGTTAATTATAGACTTGTGGGAAAAAAAATATTAAACTCGGTTGAGTTTATAACCTAGATCGCAAGTTCGATGGGTTAGGCCACAACATTTGGTCTACGTATTTTTTTCTTTTTTTTCTATTTTATGAATTGTTTTTGTCCCTCAATTTGAAAAAAAAAAGTAATTTTATCATTTGTTATGTAAATGATTTTTATTTAACTTAAAGTGAAAAAAATACAATTTGATTCTTTAATATCAATAATCTACTT
>Ga0325403_1006496_pt1 | contig 11130 bp, 3 predicted proteins | sample PopdelMetagenome_19_FD_205665 | JGI IMG/M metagenome (GOLD analysis project Ga0325403, IMG submission 205665) | Populus deltoides microbial communities from Bellville, Georgia, United States - Xylem-PdKOR-R4 | ecosystem: Host-associated > Plants > Phyllosphere > Stem > Wood/Secondary xylem...
TTGGGAAGAAGTTTAAAATTTGAAAGCAGGTTGGGAATAGTTTTCACAGTCACGGATCAATGATTCCATAAAAAGAAAGGAAAGACAATAATCACGACAAAGCTGGCACACGAGTTTGCACTATAATTGCGATAACGAACAATTGTATTGCCTTTTCCTGTCGTCTCTGCAGAATACATGGCCGAGATCAGTACTCGTGAGACAACATGCCAAGACACAATCCTTCAAGGAATCCAATTAAAGTTATTAAATCCTTTACTTCTTTTTCAATACCACTAATAACAAGAGGAGGATAAAAAAACGAAGCAGCCTATATTCTCGTTGAAAAACTCTAACGCGGGTCTATTTGTTACGAGACTGCTTGTTATCTCAAGATAAAACTAGTCAACGTCAACAAAATGTCATGTCTCATGTGTAGAGAATGTCTATAGAATGTGACTAAAACAAATATTAAATGTAAACAAAGAACCTGAGATTCAGCGATTTACTCCTTGGTTTCTGCACTGATATATGATTTTAGGGATAAGTATTCGGTGACCTGACAAATTCTTTTAGAAATAATAAAGAGGTCGAAGAGCTTCATTTCGTACGTTTTTCATATTAAATAATTAACACGTATCAAGTTGACAAATAACAAATAGAATTGTTGGCTGTCCAATCTATTGGATGTTATTAGCGAGCGTTGGATCTTCATTAAAAAATCAATAGATGTCCTTGTTCTTGACTTTCCACTCGACATCAACAGAGGATTTTCTCCGCAACAATATTTTACTTCAATATAATTGCACATATATTTCGTATGGCTGGTTTATATACATGTATGTATTCAGAGAAAATCTCTCCTTCTTTTTCAACATTATCTTTGTTATCGGACAGCAATAAATGCGTTATGTTCTTGAGGATTAACTAAAATTGATTTGAGGAAATCAGACCAAATTGGTCATCTTTTAAGGTGAGATCTAATTTTATCTTTGGAGAGTTGGTTAAATTTTCCAAGAAGAAAAATTCCTTTTAAGGAAAACACGATTAAGATTTTCAACTTTTTAAGAATTAAATCGAGAGTTTTTAAGCAACAGGGACAAAATATAAGATGTTTGTGAAGGGGTATGGGGCACAAAGTTTTTAGCCTTGGCGGCGGCGCCAGGGCCACCCCTTGGATTCGTCCCTGTAGACTACTTTCAAAATATAAGCTATGGTATTATTTGTGTAAATCATGGCACAAATTCTTATTTCATAGATAGTAGCAAACAAAAACTCGTTCCGAGTTGTAAGAGGGTGCTCAGTACCTCCTCTTTATGTGCTGAATAACCTCGGTATATTGATACAAACAAAGCAAGTAAGATAAATATATTATACACATTGAAAAAAAAAATTGTAATTGGTAATTAGAACACAGTAATTTAGCTGAAGGAAGCCTTGAGAAACATTTGCTGATGAAACCCTAGCGAAGCCTGAAGACCTGCAGAATATTCAACCTACTACATGCGTCCCTAATGCTGAATAAAATTAAAAAAAAAAAAAAAACATCCATACCTAAACTGCCTCTTCCTTGTTTGGTTATTTTCCTTCTTAAATGCCGTTCACTGTAATTTTGCACATGCATGCAAACGGTTGACAGGCTTGTGTTGACTTTATTTCAGGGTCAATGGAGCTTATATTATTGCATGCTATGTTGATCCCCTTGAGGATACCCTCCACCAACGTTTCTTACCCTGCCTCCGACACCAAGAAAATCCAAGGTCAGCTTATCTGACCCTGCAAGACTTTGATGTAAATTTTCTTCGCCTACTTTGCTAAAATTTGAGCTATTAAACCCCGTGTAGCTATTATCCTGTTCATTTCCAAAAATTGATGAGCTCCCATTGGCAAGAGAATTCATCAATCCTTGAAATTGGCTTTCACTTTCCATCTGTGTTTCTAAGCTTTCACCTACAGTTGGATTGCCGAAACTGCTGCCAAAGTTGGTGGAAACATGTGGCCTAACAGATTTAGCACCGGTTGTTGAAGAACTCCCCAAGCCTTTCAGTAAACTAGTTGGACTGTTGCTGCTCGTAGTTGAACCCATTTGAGCGGCTTTTTGAAGCAATGCAGTAGCAGACATATATGGGCTGATATTTTGCATTGAAGTGTTGAAAAGGGAGGACATAGTACCCGATCCGACATGATCACCACCCATGTTACTGGAGAATAGTGTTGTCCCTTGGTCAGCACCATTAACATTGTTGAACAGGTTGGCATTTAAGAAGCCGGAATTCACTAAGCTGGTGCTTCCAGTGTTGGCATTTTCATTGCTACTTACACGGCTAGCGTTGCTATTATTTGGAAAGAAGCCAAGGTTAAAGAGATTGGAAGCTGAGGAGTTGTTAGTGTTGCTTTGAAGATCGGGAAGTTGCATTAGCCCTTGTAAGGATTTGTTTGGAAATGGTCCTTGATTTGCATCTCCCATGAAGAAACCAGATGAATGCATCATCGGAATTGAAGAAGGATTAGGAGGAATTAGGTGCTCGAATTTAGCTGCCCCAGTATTGCCCAGCCGTAACATGTTATTACCAGATGGGTGATGAACTTGTAACTGGGAAATTTGGGAACCCACTTGAGATAGGCCTAAGCTCATGTGGTTATTTCCATATAGATTAGTTCCTATAGTATTTAAGCTGGAAGGATGCCTTGCACTTTCCTGAGCTAGTGCGTCACAAAAAGCTCTGTGGGTGATAAAACTATCACGCCTGCAACAGTAATTATAATGAAAACAAAGTCATTAGACCATGCACCTCTCAGTTATCAATGAAAGAATGCACATCTATAATGATGATTTATTATTGACGAGGCATTTCTAAGAAGCTAAAAAAGAATAGATTCAAGAACTGCTTGAACGAAAAAAGAAAAATATATTATAGTCAATTTCTTATCATCCAATCTTTGAATTAAAGGGGCGCATCTGTGCATATTATCAGAAAGTCATTTTCTTCGTTTTTCTGAAATGAATTAATGGCAGTAGATGGAGTAGGCATGTGAAATCATGCATGTAAACTTCAAAAGGAAAATAAGTAAAACCGAAAAGGAGAATATATAGCAATGTCTAGAAAATAGCTAGTGTTTTTCTATGGTCATGCAAATTAAATAAATAAATTCGACTCATCTTGATACCTTAAGAACGAAGAAGACATAACATGGATTTACTTGTATTCTACGTGACCAAATACGTGACCACCAACTCTTATAGTCTGGTCTTCGACAAGGAAATTTTTTTTATTTTTTGCGCTGTCACCTCCCCCCCTTTCCACGAATAAGTCAAGAGTTGAAGCCGTAAAGAACAGGAAGAAAACCTTAATTTCATCCTTTAGACAGAGAGAGAAGAAAATAAAAACTTGTGTTGGATATCACATGAATTTTTCTATATTTTTTATTTTTTGGGATATCGCATGAATTTTCGTTTAGGAGAATTAATAAGAACAATGAGCTTTTAATTCTAAAGTTGAGAGAAAATGTGGGGGCAAAGAATTTGAAATATGAATCAGGAAAAAGGATAAATCAATCCAAGTCTGAAATGCTAATTTAGGCAGCGGCTCCTCAATAAATGAACGAAAGAATTACTTGCTATTTCGATGAAAAACCAGAAACTCATAAGCCTATTGCAGAAACTTAGCTTCAATTGATGCAAAATCCATGAAGACTCCCCTTTTCCATTGAAGGGATATTTTCCATTTCCACGAAAGTTATCAATAAATGACACATTCTCAGGAAATCTGTGATAAAAAAAAAAAAAAGGACTGCAACTGCAACTGCAATGCTTTCAAACGACAGTAAAAACCACCCCCTCGATAAAAGAAAAGAAAAGAAGAATTGAAAGTTTATTTACTTAATTACCGCTATTATTCTGTGAAGAAAGAGGGAAGCATCTCAACCCCACAACCCTAGCGTTTTCATGGGAAGAACTACCTGGAAGAACGGAGCCAACCCCAGAAGAGAACAAACTCAATAACATATACATCCATCCGACTCACACGAGAACAAACCCGGCGGCCAGTAACAATATACTACCTGACACTCTCTACAACAACACGTGAATCGAGAAATAAGTTAAAGGACTGGCGGTGTTACCAATGAAGAAATATTTGTCACTTTTTATTTTTTTCTTCTGTTTTTTCCCTTAAATTTGTTATCATCATGTCTTTGGAGACCTTCACATAGCATGCCAGTACACAGATTGTTCACATGCAACCAGTCCTTCTGCCTAGTGTGTGTATGAGAGAGAGTTAGGGTGGTCGAAGGATCCAATCTACGAGTAATCCAAAAGAGGATAAGAAGAGTACTATAGCTTTTCATCTTTTTCTTCTTCTTTTTTCACTCGCCCATCTTCTTAAACTCTCAGTCTTTCGAACTTTTTTATCATCATACTTTTGTCTATAGCTACAATGAATGAGTATCAAGGACGACTATCATTAAGGTTGTATGATTAATAATGGGGAAAAAATTTATTACTTACCTTGAGAAAAGAGTACCACAGTCACATCTGTATTCTCTAGTACCGCATGTCTTAGAATGGGCTTTCCAATCAGATTGAACAGCATATCTTTTTGAGCACTTCTCACACTTCCATTTCTTCTCACCGTGTTTCCTTGAGTAGTGTTTTTTGATTCCAGTAAGGTCACCAAGAGCTCTAGAAGGGTCATGGTGGACGCATGTGGGCTCGGGACACAAATAAACCTTCCTCCTCACTTCTTTTGTAGTCTTCTGCTTTAGCTTCCAAGGTAGGTTGTGTCCTCTTCTGTGGAGCTGTAGGTTTTGCTCCCTTTGGAACCCTTTGTTGCATACCTCACATATGAACCTGTTTGTTGCCATTAGGGTCTTGGGAGATAGTGCTATCACCTCTGCATCTGGATCTGTAATGAGAAATTAATGCCACAAATAATATTTACTATTAGAAAAGGAACTAGCTAGTAATTTATAGTAAGGAATACATCATGTCTGAGAAGAAGAAATTAAAAAAATAAAAGCTTGTCAATGGTTCAAGTGTTGCTCAAGAGTTAGTCATAATTTGCATTAAGTATTCATGAAAGTTAACAAAACCCATGTAAAAAATATTTCTGTTGTCCCTTAAGAAGTAGAGATAGGGTTTGATTGATGATTGATAGGATTAGGGAATAGTAACATATACTCATTTGATACATGAGTTGACATGTATAAGATACAAAAAGATACTTGCTTGGTGTTCCAGGTTGATTCCTCCTCTTCTTTGGAGGTTCTGTGGTTGGAACAGTAGAGGAAGTGGTTGTTGAAGAACGTTGCTGTATCATCTGGTTTTCATTTTCTTCCCTTGCCCGGCCGAAGAAAGTAGCAGATGATGAAGCGGCGGCCATCTTCAAGATTTCTTTATGCAGTACAGCTTGTTTCTCTCTCTTCAAAGCAAACAAATCTAGGATTGACAAAAAAGGATCAGCACATATTCGAGGGCTATGCTATTTGGATAGCAAATCCACCGAGGGATTGAAAACCTCAAGTTCTTGTAAGAAGTAAGCAAAGAATATTTATTCAAAAGGGAAAAAAAATCTTGGTCTTGGATATGTTACCTCCTTTGTAGCCCTTTAGATACAACCCAGAAAGAACCAAGAGGAAAGATTAAGTTAAAACCCGCAAAGAACCAAGAGAAAAGTATAAAAGGGGACAGCTACGATCCGGAGATGAAGAGAAGAAAACAAGCAATCTTTATACCTATTTTGCTTCTACTCTTTGTGAATTCTTGTTGTCTATCAATATATATATAAAAACTTGATACTATCACTCAGTCTCATAAGTGTTCCTCCATCTTTTAATGCCATGTATGTGGACAACACATACATGTCTACCTTACACATTCATTCTCTTTGGTGTACGTTATTTTTTTCCTTCTTTTTTTTTTTCAATTTCGAGAGAAAAAAAAATTTTTTTTTTTTTTTTTTTTGCATATTCTTGTGTTTATTTTTGTTTGTGAAACGACCACTCTATTCAAGACTTTATTCTATTATATAAAGGTTAAATAAAATTAATTGATGTCTTTTGCATTTTGCAGTCCTAGAGATGGGGTTTTTTTTTTTACCAGAGCTGGCTATTTTTACTGTATCAAATAATCATTCAACTGAAAATTCTAAGTTATTGAGTAAGGGTTAAGATAGAATTTTACATCTTTTAAAACATGTATGGCTGTATATACAGAAATAGAGAGAGAGGAAAACTTGCGAGTTAATTCAAGAGGAGGAGTAATGGTGTCATGGTTTGCACAGTTCTCACACACAGCCTAGGCTAATGTGTCGTATGCGGCGTTGGTTGGGACAACGGGCCCCGTTGGCCATACCATCTCTCCTTCTCTTATTTCGTATCTTGTTTGGTGCGTCGAAACAATCCTCCCTTTCGTCACTCGCATTCCTTTTCGTGGCCTCCCTCTTCTGCCTGTTTATTAATATCGCATGGACTGATCACAAGATATGTTGACGTTTTCCTTTTATATATATATATATTACTCTCATACGTTATTTTAAACGCAACAAAACACAATTTTAAATATAAAAATAAACAACATTTTATAATACTCTCTAACATTATTTATAACTAAAGAATATTTTATTTATTTAAAAAAAATATTTCAAACGAATAGATTTATATAATATTTCATCTAAATAAAAATCTTTTAGATTTAAAATTTTCTATAAATACATCATTATCTTGTTCATAGTCTTATTAATTTAATTAAAAAAATTGATGGTGAAGATTCAAACTTTTATTTTTTCATTAAAGCTCTGAAATATTTTTAAAATATAAGATATAGAGTCGAGAAGTTTTATATTGTTTTCTAAAAAAGCGAGCTTATATAATCAATTCCATGTTTTTTGAGCTCAGGAATTTAAACCCTGTATACTTAACATACTGTGTTCAGATTTTTTATACTTTTGGTCTTTTAATTTAATGAATAAGATGGAATTTATTGTTTGGTGGAATAAAAAATAAGTAAATGTGCGCTAGAATTCAAGTTTGAAGAGTATTTTATAATTTGTATTATTCTTTTCCCCCACCCTGCATTGCTTCAATGGATGAAACTCACATGGTTTCACGTTCTCAGAAACCGCAGTACATGAGGTAAGTATTTGATATCTTCTTAATTACGCACGACATATACATATACCTTTGTAAGTACTCGTTCATAATTCGTGATTAATAATTGCCATAATGCCTATAATAATATATATGGGCGGGAATATATCTTTTTTTTAATAAGCTTAATTACCTATAGTAACGGATATATATATATATATATATATCGTGATTTTGATTTGCAAGGTTGAATATTACATGTTGATATTTTACTTCACGACAAGGTACTCTGCAATCGGTTATTTATTAACGTGAAAGTTTTCAGTGGTGGGAGGATGGTATCCCTCAACTTCACGTCCTGAAACACGGTAAGAAATAGTCAAGGCACTGTTGTGTAGCCTATTATATGCTTTTGCTCAAGTAGCTGGAAGCTTATTTATGGCTCCAATTTATATGCGTTACCATTTATATAATCATAGTGAGCTTGCATTAATTTGATAAATAGCTTATTCTAATTACCCTCTCCAAGACTTTATATTTTTTAGGAAAGATGTATAGAAAGACACAGTACAGGGAGGAGAAAAGGTCGGCAATGTACATTGACTCTGCATGATTTTTAGACATAGTAATTAAGGCTTGGCTGTAAACCGAATAAAAAAGCGAATGAGGACACATAAATGAGCTAGCTTGGGATAAGTAACTGGAAAATTAGCTAAGTTGGACGCTGGTTGGGTGGGTTTTATTTGAAGAAACTTGTTAAAAACTCGCATTGGATTGGATGCGATTACACTAGTTTTTTTTGAAATTTTAAATATTTTCTTGTTTTAAATTTTATTTTTATGTTTTTAAATCGTTTTAATGTATTGATATCAAATATAAATTTAAAAAAACAAAAAAAACCATTACTTTGATTTATTTTCAAACAAAAATCAATTTAAAAAATAACATCTACCTCAATTATGTCATGCTCTCACATAGTCACTAATACTCTCTCATTCATGTTTCTCTTTTCTCTATAATTAATATATTGATAACGATTAAAGATAGAGAAATAAAGAATTATTTGGATGTGAAGTTTGATGGAAAAAATTAAAGTTTGGAAGCTCAGATTTTAACCTTCTTTCTTGAAAGGACCAATATAGTCAGGGAAATAACAATTATCCCTCCCAAAATTTAATTCATCTACAAAAGAAACCAAAAAAGGTTTAATTAGTACAAGGATAATTTTTAACTTTATTAATTATCTTTCTATCAAACATATCCTAAACAACTTATTCCTGTTGTTTTGGGCTGTTGTTGTTGTTGTTTCACTAGCAACATCTTTTTTTTTTCTTCCTCCTTTTTTGTTTAATTTTCTTTCTTAAATAATTCTAGACCTAAGAATTAGATTTGATATTTTTAATAGTACAAATAAGTATGAAAAACATCTAATATAAGATCTATGATTTATTCAACAATTCATAATGGCTATATAATTGAGACCATGCATCTCTAGGGTTGTTAAGACTTGTCAATAGGAAGAGGTTTGGCTAGCTACTATATAGAACTAGCAATGGGGCTTGCTAACAACGGTGACAAGACATATTTTTGGATTCGAAAGACCTGGCAAAAGTCTCATTGTATTCTTACCATAAAGGATGAAGCTTAAAGAAATCATTTATATGTCCGTGATATAGAAAGAATAATATATGTTTCCTGAAAGATCAATGGTTAGTAAAGGGTCAAATGAAAGTCGTTTTTATTTGACTTTAATCAATTCCATGCCTATATCTTTGTTTGAATATTATGAAAACTATAATGTCCATATAGTATTTTAAGATTTAAAAAAAGAAATAATGTCTATGCTTTAATTAATACATTTGTGAGAACGATATATATCCAGTTTAATTATTTTCAAAATATAAAAAAAGATCTTGAAATTAAAATATTCTCTACCATCGTTTGTACTGTGTATATCTGTTTTAACTACTCGCAGCATTTTAATTTTCTGTTCTTGACTCTACAATCATGGTGGCATTAAGACCTTAGAACGCGCGGGTAGAAAACTAGTTATTTTATAAGAAGGAATTGGATGCTTATTGGCCTGTGGATAGCTGTGCGGAAAATAACTTTCGAGTCCTTGGAAATGTGTCTGAGAGGAGGACAGGAAGAGTGGGAGACAGGAGTTTTTTTTGTGAGAATGAAGCGGAGGACAGAAAAACCAATGTACAAGAATGCTTCAAAGAAACACTTTCCTTGAACGTTTGTTTCCTTGCGTTGTGATTTAAAAGCAGCTTTTGTTCACACCCAGCTACAAAGGAACCTTCATGCTGTAATGTTGCTTTTTACCTAGCACCAACGTTTGAAGTCTCATGTTTATTGTTTTTTGCTATTTCACTAGGAAAGAGACGCCATTGTTGGTTTGTGTAAAGCCAAACTCCTCTGGGCTTTCCTCTGTCAACCTCAGTACCTTAGTCACGCAATTCTCTTTAAGCCCTATTTTACTCAAAATTGTATGTTTTCAACTGTAAATGGGACCATGTGAATTCACATTTGTCTGGATTGAATAAAAGAGATATCCTCCTTCCAGAGACCATCTTTCAAATACCATTTCTAAAGAGAGGTTCACGGCTAAGTAGGCCCATCTCCAACAAGATTGAGGACCACAAGGAATATTTGATCCAACGATCGAGAAGGGGCCGGGTATTTTACAATTTACAAATTAATTATGATCTACTTGATTAGGACTGCCTAGTCATATCAAGTCAATTTGATTCTTGAGTAGCCACCACATCCAGCTATCTCGCAATGGCCTGTATTAATTAGTGGTTGCTTATTGTTTCCCTATCAAATCATCAAATATTTTTCTATAATGCCTTCGGACAATGTCGAAGGCATTGGTCTTCAATGCCATTCATAAATAATCTCTCTCTCTCCCGGATAGCTTAATAAGAAGGCCGGAACTTAAGCTATTTTGGACCATATATCTAAATTCTATAAATAGCCAAATATTAAATAATGATCGGAACAGGCAAGCAAGTGGGTAGAGTCAAGACCTCTGATATATATGTATATATATATAGTGCTTGGTTATGGTGTGCACTGCAGTTCTTGGGTTCAGAAGAGGCTGCATATTAGCCTAGACTACGATATATGAACCTGAAGATCTGGCTTTAATAAAAACACCTCGTGGATAAGCTAAATTAAGCACGTCATATATATACAGTTAAAAAAAGAGAGAAAAGAATCAAGCTTATCATATAAAAGCTACAGTTAGTAATCAATTACATGTGGCATGATGAAAGTAATAACTGTTTGCAACCAAAATAAAATGTGATACCCAATATATACTAGTTTGGGTGGTTTTTATTATTTCCTTTCTTTTTAATAACTTAATCCTTAAATTTTTAAATATATATAATACTAGTTTTCTATAGCTTAATTACGAATCAATACTCTTCTGTTGTCTAGACCGCTTGTATATTTAAAATTTTTATTTTTATTTTAATTATACAGCTTTAACATAACATGGACTTTGAGCTTATGACATACTTTTCCCATGCATGGCGGAGGCATACTCAAAGCATTGCACTCCAACAACATCCAATATTTTTCTAATCAAGGGGAAATGGGAACAGAGTATAGAAATAAGGACTTCTGTTTTGGGAAAGGTCGTTTTCCTCTTCTCTTTCGGCCATTCTTACGGGACACATTATTATTTCACAAGTACGTATATATATTGACAAGTATAGCGTCGCTATCATCTTCCCTGCCTGCTAAAGTTGGAAGAGCAGTGCCGGCCATTTATACAAAAGTAAGTTCACTGTACAAACACAGACATGATATCTCAATGATTAACATCTACACACACCGCGCCCGCCCGCCCGCCCGCCCATTCTCTTTGAGAAAACTCACGCCTACAAATTTTCTTACAGTGGTGTCCGAACCAGTTTTATAAAACCCGAGTACTTGGCCGATGCGTCAACTTTATCGTTCTAAAATCTAATTTGAACAAGGTTTTATGTTGAATTAAATTAGGGAGTTATCATGTGATTTGATGAGAAATTTAATTTATTTTTTAAAAAT